>Ga0154901_147_pt8 | contig 10766 bp, 9 predicted proteins | sample Rifle2008BG19ft_FD_105873 | JGI IMG/M metagenome (GOLD analysis project Ga0154901, IMG submission 105873) | Chloroflexi bacterium RBG_19FT_COMBO_49_13 | reverse complement strand
CAATATATATACAATTCGGGTGAATATAGTACTATAATCCTCTCTGCTTCTATTTAACCTCATCCTGGAGCAATAACCATGACCTAACGAACCATCGCCGGCATTTCCGTCGGCTCCCTCGGTCTTGGCTGCATGGGCATGAGCCAGGCATACGGACCCCCGACGATAACGACTCCCTAGGCGTGCTCGAGCGCTCCATCGAACTCGGGTGCAACTTTTGGGACACCGCCGACGTCTATGGGGCGTGCTGGAATGGCATAATGACACCCTCACCCCACCCAGTGAAATCACGAAGACACTGCAAGCTCTCCCTAAAAGGAGAGGATGTCAGACACCATTCCCCTCTCCCCTCACGGGGAGAGGCAGGGTGAGGGGCGAAAGTCAAGGTAAGTTCCTCCACCCACCTCCACGTAGGGTGAAGCTCAGAATGTCTCTTATACGAGTAAGAGACTATATTTATTAGTTAGCTAGTTTGAGTGGTTATATTGGCGAGGGGGAGAATTACTGGGAGCTGAGTATCTTGGAATTCTCGTACGTGCGAATGGACGGATTTATTTCGTACCACTTATCCACTTGAGTTCATATTTGTAGTGCGTATCTCCCATAAATAACCTGGCGATTACCTGATGGAGTGTTTTTTGTTGGAAATCCATGAGAATAAATGTTGCTATCCTCATGTTGCTACTATTTCTCTACTGCGCACAACATTTCGCGAAAAAAGCTTGAAAAAAAGAGCTAAATCCAGTAAAATACAGGTTACTAAAACGTTTCAGTAATAACAAGGATTGACTTATGGTTGTCACTATCCGAGATATTGCGAAAAAATTGGGGTTATCCATTGGGGCCGTTTCACGCGCCCTGGATGGCTATCCAGATATCTCGGACGAAACCAGGCAGCGAGTGATCCTGGCAGCCAAGGAGATGGGCTACGTCCCAAACCAGGCTGCACGTCAACTAAGGCGAAAGAAAGCTGATGCGGTAGGCTATATCCTGCCGGCCAATACACCTCGCTTTGCCGATCCATTCTTCTCTGAATTCATTGCTGGGTTGGGTGATGAAACAGCCCTTCATCCGTTTGATCTGGTCATATCCATTGCGCCACCTGGCGAAGAACCGGAAAAGCACCTGTACCAGAACTGGGTGCAAGGTCGTAAGGTGGATGGATTTATCCTGACCCATTTACACCTGTACGATTGGCGGGTGCAATATCTCTCCCAACAGGGTGTCCCATTCGCAGCCCTGGAAAATTCGCTGGATGGCTTCAACTTTGCGCGGGTTGAAGTCAATCGCCAGGGGGGTATGGTGGAATTGGTAACGCACCTGGTGGAGCGCGGCTTTCGACGCATTGCTTACCTAGGTGGAGCACCCGAGCTGAAGATCCAGGCAGACCAGTTCGATGGTTACCGCCAGGGGTTGGAAATAGCCGACATCCCTTATGATCCCAACCTGCTCGCGGCAGGCGATCTGACCAGTTCTGGTGGTTACCTCGCCACGAAACGTATGCTGTCTATTCCTGACCCACCAAACGCTATCGCTTGTATTAACGACGAAACGGCGTTTGGGGTGTTGCACGCGGCACATGAATTGGGTCTTCAAATCGGCCGAGACTTAGCGGTTGCTGGATTCGACGGCGTGAAGGCATCAAGATATACAGAACCTCCATTGACCACGCTGGATATTCCGGTTTATGACATTGCCCGCCAGTTGGTCAAGATGTTGATCACCGATATTGTGGGACATCCGCTCCCCGAACGCCGGGTAGTGCTTCAGCCAAAGCTGCTGATCCGTGAATCCACTGATGGAAATCGCTCCTGATTTCTCATCACAAAATCATATATTCGATATTGAAGCAAGTTCGTCTGGGCACCGATCTTCTTATGATTGGAGAGGCAATCGGTCGCTTGACGATATTTAATGAAAAAAATATTGGAATGTATCATGCGCAAACACGACGTTTTGAATGCTGGTTTGGCAAGATGCCAATAATTGGAGTAAACAAATGGCTGGCTATGAACATGCTCTCTTTCTGCTTCTGCTTCTAGGCTTCCTGCTGCGCGACCAACAAGGCAGGCATCAGGCCAGCCTCTATTTGATAGTAGGCGGTTTGTTGTTGGTATTATTGCCCCCCATTGTCAGCGTCAAGATCCCATGGGATCTAATCCTGGCGTTGGTCCTTCCATGGATTTTATGGCAGAATGCCCAGAATTGGCTCTATATCGTGTTGTCCTTTCCGAAGAGAGAAATCTTCCTCTGGCTAATAACCGCTTTAAGCCTCGTATTGATCGTTGTTTTCATCGGAAACATTACCTGGTTCAGGGCAATCTTCTTTGGAATTGTCGCTGCCAGTCTACTGTGGCAGGTGTCTAGTCGAGGGGAGATTTCTAACCCACTGGAAGTCATTGGACCGCTGACCCTGGTTTTCCTTCTTGTGGAAACTTCCCTTCCATTGGATGCTCTGACACTTTATTTTGGTAGCCTATTTAGTGGGGCTGGGATAGGAATCGTCCTGGTGATCCTTTCAATCGCGGTGATTAAAAAGGTGCCTCCAAAATATGAGAGCTGGATCTTATTAGGGCAGGTATACCTAGCTTATTGGATTGCCCTTGCGCTTAATGCTTCACCAATAGCTGCAGTATTGATTAGTGTTGTTGTTTTTGCTGAGTTTCACTATACCCATCTGGAGGGTAAAGTAGCAGGAATGGCTTCTGCACGATTGGATGACCGGCTTCCTTTCTTTATCCTTCTCACTCTTTTCATTTTCACGGCATGGCAGACACATCAACCTTTGACTTTAATCCAATGGTTAGAGGTAGTCCTTGGCTTATGTACAGGCTTACTGGTTGCGCTGCTTGGACAGCGAATTGGGTTACCTCGATTTGAGCATCTGAGCTCGAATTGGCGCAGTGCTTTGAAACTAGGTTTATTTCTTTTTGGAATATTGATCTTATGGCCGCGAGGGTCAGACCTTGGGCCGGTATTGATCTGGATTGCAATTGGATTGGCGGTGTTTCTGCCTGTCCTGTCTGCAATATTACTCGCAGCTTTGCGCGATTTGAGTACACAACGGAATGGAAACTATATGGATGATTTTTGAACATCGGCTGATCATACTGCATAACCTAAACAGACCTTTTTCTAATAAACATCAATGAGCGCATATACGAAGAGATTGTGAAACAAAGGAAAATATGACATCCTTCTTGCAGCTTGCCATTGCCATGGCAATTATCATTAGCATAGCCAAACTGGGTGGATATTTTAGCTACCGGCTTGGACAGCCCTCTGTGCTTGGAGAGCTGATCGTCGGGATCATCCTCGGTCCTTCAGTTATTGATTTGCTGAATAACCCATATTTCACCGACATCCATCTAGCCGATACAATACAACATTTCGCTGAGATTGGTGTATTGCTTCTCATGTTCCTTGCTGGCCTGGATCTTCATATCACAGACCTGCTGCGGTCAAGCAAGGTGGCTGGTCTGTCTGGTGTCTTGGGTATGATCCTACCCCTTGGTCTGGGAACTCTTGCCGGCATACTCTTCTCCATGGATATCTCGCACGCCATCTTCACTGGGTTGATCCTTTCTGCGACAAGTGTCAGTATCTCTGCTCAAACATTGATGGAACTGAAAGTACTCCGTAGCCGTGTGGGAGTAAGTTTATTGGGAGCCGCGGTCTTTGACGATATTTTAGTTTTGCTCGGTCTCTCAATTTTTACGGCATTCATACTGCCAATATCGGATGCTGGAATTGGCAGTATTTTATTGATCATATTGAAAATATTGCTTTTCCTGGGGATTGCGTCTCTCATCGGCATGTTTGTATTTCCAAAGTTGAGTAACCTGATTAGCGGTCTTCCCATTAGCCAGGGATTGATCGCATTTGCGTTTGTGACCATTCTCATATATGGATGGACAGCTGAAACATTCGGGCAAATGGCTGCCATCACTGGCGCTTTCCTTGCCGGAATTTGGTTTGGTCGTACTCCAGTGAAAGACCATATTCATACGGGTATCTCGACGATTGCTTATGGAGTTTTTGTACCAGTATTTTTTATCAATATTGGTTTATCTGCTAACGCACGTGAGTTAAATTGGGAAAGTGGCCTGTTTTTGCTGGTCATGGTACTGGTGGCTGTGATTGGTAAAGTCTTAGGGGCTGGGTATGGGGGATATTTGGGAGGACTTACGCGACAAGAAGCATTACAACTTGGAGTAGGGATGATGTCGCGAGGTGAGGTGGGTTTGATCGTAGCTGCTGTCGGGGTCGAATTAGGTTTGATTGACCAGTATATCTTCTCAGCAATGGTAGGAGTAGTCATTCTGACAACCGTGATCACCCCGCCTCTATTGCGAATGGTATTTCATAAGAAACAGGATGAACGAATAGAAACTCAAAATGCATTGTGAGGAGCCGGGAGGAGCCAAATAATGAATTATCTAGTTGTTTTAATCGTGAATGATATTGATGATACCCCAGCAATCCTTACCGCCTGGGAAGACGCGGGTGTATCAGGTGTAACCATGCTGGATAGTACCGGTTTAGGGCGCATACGCCGTGCGGGTTTACGCGAAGATATACCCCTGATGCCCAGCCTGCATGACCTGTATCAGTTTGGTGAAGTTCATCATCACACCTTATTTTCTGTGGTTGATAGTCAGGAAATGGTGGACAAAATGGTAGCAATCGCCCAGCAAGTTATTGGCGACTTGAATGATCCCCACACTGGATTCCTTTTTGTAGTACCAGTCGCCCAGAGTTATGGGTTGGGAAGAAATCGAACCGACAGGTCAAAGGAATAGTAATCGTTTTCATTCTCAATTGGGATGATTGTGCAGTTATGAAAACCGTATTAACTAGAGCTATGGGCGGGTTTGCTAAAGAGGCTGCTCATGCCAATAAAGTCGGTTGATGTTTTGCCATTCGTGATACACCGTTGGCGACCGCGTAGGTATAGTAAGACTTGATAATTATGAATACAACAACACCACAAGTATTGATATTGATTGCACCATATCTAAGACCGGATGAAAAGCTGTTGTTCCATAGAAGAATATCCGAATTCTTGAGAATGAGTGATTTGTGGCTTCTAACCAACCAGCGCTTGTTATTGGTAAAAAAGGAAGTGCTTAAAGAAAATCCTCTCTTAGAACCTGGAGAGTTGGTTATATACCATGAAACTGGCGACCTGCAATTCAGTGGAAATGTTCACCTTTTAACAACGCAGAGGATCATCATCCTCAATATAGGTGCTAAAGACCATCTCCTAGAATCCATTCCACTTGGCAAGATCACTCAAGTAGATATAAATGTCATCGGAATGACCCGGCGTGGGCAGGATCTCACCCGGGATGCCAATCTGGGCGAGCAACGCACGGCTCTCCGGGAAGGAGATGGTTACATTGCCCTCCAGCGCGATGTCTACATAATGATCCTGAGGCTTGGTGAACTGTTTCATCAGCGGGATTGCCGCCACTTGGGTCTCCAGCACGAGCAAACGCACGCCAGCCATTTTGAGCTCCTGTGCCAGCCCGGCGTGATCGATGTGGTAGTGAGTAGCCAGCGCGTAGCGGATCTCCTTGAGCGGGATATTCATCTGGTTAAGCCTTGCCCGCATGCTGCCCATCGTGCCCGGGTAACCCAGGTCCACCAGCAGGCGCGAGCTGCCCGCACTGATCACCCAGTAGTTGGTGGAAAGGTATCCGACATTCACGATGGTGAGCGGTAAAAATTGAGTCATCGAACTCTTATATTACCCATCCATAATAGCTTCAGCGCAAAATGCCCCGACCATTAAATACCCGGCATTGACTAAACCATCGCCATCTTATTTGAGTGTAAGAATACGCCCAAGCCATATGCACCAGATCGGATAAAGGACATAGATTCCCAGGAAGGCGAGCTGCCATAACGAGTTAATCGTAAATGGGAAGTAATTATTAATATCAGTGCCCCTGATCATGCCAGGTATGCCTGCTAAGCCGATCGCCATGATTACAGCACAAACAATTCCAAGAATGACCAAGCCTTGCGGTAAGGAATTGCTTCGCAGAGCCGCGTAGTTAAGTCTTAATAGCCACAAACCAATCAATCCAAACCCTGTGGCCGTGAATAACCCTGCCAGGTACCAGCCAGTTTTACCAGAAATGACAAGCACAGAGCCAACGATGGCGAGAATCGTGCCGATCACTGCCAGGACCAGAAAAATCAGGCTTGAGCCAATTGATTTCCCTTGATAATTGGTAAATAGCATCCATGCCAACAGGATACTCAAGACTGCCGTGAGACCATTGAAAATATCATTGAGCGTCCCAAATGACCCGCCAATGCTGAAGAAAAGGCCGATAAAAATCAGCGCTATGAGGCCCGCTACTCCGGTTGCAATCGCCATAGAACTAATCATTATCGCGGGGAACTGGAATGTTTTCATATTTCCTCCCAAAGTTACAATTTTCTCAATGAAAATGTTTAAATAATAAGCCATCGATTCGCAAAATCTCCCGCGGTACGAAATACCGGCTTTACAGCAATTTGCTTGGTGATGTGATGTGGATCAATGTATTCGAGTCTACCCGGTTGAGAATCTTCAACCTTTATATCCGAAGCAAGTTTTCCGTCAATAAATGGAAGGTCTTCTCTGGTTGCATTCAATCCAATTTCTTCTCTCTGTATAGTCACTGCCTGTATGCAAATCGAAACACTTAGCGCAATGATTTCACGATCTTACCTTCGCAGCCTCACGCGCCCGTTCAATTTGTTGGCGGATATTTCCCAGGTGATAAGCCGCATGCGGGATCAATGCCATGACGCCGGTTAAATAATCGCCAGATAAGTCCTGCTGTTTCTCAAGGTTCTCAAGCAACCTCTCGAACTCCGTCCGTAGTTCCTTCCGCAGTCGTCCCCATTCAGCCTCATCTGCATTAAGGGTATTCCAGCTTTCCTTCCAGTTTTCCTGGTATGGTTCACCCTGCATGGCGCCATTGGCGTTCGCCAGGCTCCAGCGCAGGTGTTCGACATGGGCAGCAATTGTGGTACCAGGCTGCTTCTGATGGGTAGACCAGGATGCTTCGGCGGCTGAAACCCCGGCGATGATTCCCAGGACGCCAGAATCCGGTTCGTTATCAATGAACCAGGTTGACGACGGGTCAGCTGGACCGGCATAAGCCTCCGAAAAAAGAGTGGTTATAGCTCGAATAACTGCAGTCGTATCCATTTTTGTTTATCCTAAGTTTTCGCGGCTGGGTCCGTAAAGTGTAACTCGCTGGGTTTCTCCCAAGGGTAACCGTGTGGCGTGGATGCCAGGATTTTATGGTCTGGCGAGTCGCCGAACCCCGGATCATCGCGTACAAAGTTTATGATATCAATGGATTGTCAAGTCTATTTGGACCGAGGCGATACTCTATATCTTGTTGATAAATCCGTGGGTAATTCATCTGGATTTGAGACGGATAAATCCACCGGTGAACTGAGGGTTTATCCTCACTTCGATCCCCGATCCTGCGACCTTTTTCATCATCTCCATGGCATAGTTGCTTGGTGTGCCATAGATTTCTATGCTGGTAGGTTCGATGAATTGGTAAGTTGTTTTTGAGCGTTCATCGGCACCCTGTAATTGGAGGTCCATGGCATCCGCATTGGGAAACAGGCGCACAATGTCCACCTTGGTGGCATCTTCATTGACGTAGGCAAGCTGGACAAGGGTGCCTGGTTTGTTAGCCTGTGTAATCGGGAGGCTATCCTGGTAGTGCCTTCTGAACTCATCAAGCCTTCCATCCTTTACCCGATTACGGCTGATAAATACGATTGGGTCGGTCATCTTAACTCCTTAGCTCACTAACTCGTGCAGATGCCACCATTGTATGGGCAGTCTCCACTGTGCAACGCAGAACCCGAGTTGTTTTAAGCTGAGCAGGTGGGTTACATTCGCCTCATTTTACTGAAACTTCCTTGATCTCAGACTCGATCAGCTGTTTCATGTTTCGTCCGCTCCAGCCGGATGGTCAGGAAACTCTTGTCCATCGATTCATCCATCCCGGGAAGATCAATCAAGGTGGTGATGGTGGTTTGATTCTTGCCTGCCGCCTCGAATGTAGTCCGCCCGCGCATCTCGGCGGGACCATCGTGGATGACCATTGCAAACACCCGGTTTGGCTCATATTCCACCACTTCCATCGTCCCTTCGACGGGAGTGCCACTGCGGCTGTTACGCCGGCGGATAATCGTCCCCACCCCAATTGGACCCTCGGATTCCAGCCAGAGTTCGATGTCGGGGTCCCAACGCGGGTGGTTGCGCACGTGGTCATGCGCGTAGAAGTGGAACACGTCGGCCACTGGCCGGTCGATCACCTGCGAGACCTGAAGTTGTACTACCATGATTTCCTCCTAAAGGTATATTTTGAATTGGTACTGACGGCGTCACTGTGTATTGCCCACTTTTGACGGACAGTTATTATATCAAATATTAACTAATTAGGTGAACATTATCTAAATATCAGGAGTCGGTAAACCATCAAGTAACGCCCATTGGATCCTCCAGGCAACAAAAAAGCGCCCTCCGGGTAGAAGGCGCTTGAACTTTTGTGCTTTTCTCATTCCCCGCATGGAGGTACATTGCGCCAGTTAAGCACGCTATCATTAACAACCTGCATACCGTTGCTGCCATAGGTCAGGGTAAGCTGGCGATCGGCTATCTCACCGCAAACATTATCCTTCTCCACATGTTCCCAATCTCCCAGAGTATATTTATATTCGATCTGGGTGGTTTCGTCACCGGTGAGGGTGATGGTCCAGTGCGTGGCGTCAAGCCTGGTCAGCACCACACTGCCTGGGTCCCAATCCGGCATGCCACCATCGAGACGGCTGAGGCTGCCGGCGATATAGACAGAACGCCCGGTGCCATCCGTGCTGGCCGGGACGGTAACGTTGAAGCTCACGCTTACCGTGCGTAGGCCGGCAGTTGCCAGGACTTCAGCGGAATACCCCGAGCGGTTGAAGGATGTGTCGACGGATCTCACCACGTAGTAATAACTGGCTCCCTCAACCACGTTGGTATCAGCGTAGTTGTTGGCGGTCACTATGGCTAACACACTATAAGGACCACCACTTGCATCGCTGCGCGCCACCTCGTAACCATATAACGTCGGGTCGCCTATCACCTCATCCCACGACAGGCTGATCCCGGCGGGAGAGGCCGAGGTCACAATCAATCCGGATGGGACATCTGGCGGGGTTGTGTCACCGCTGGAGACTACGCTGAGTTTTCCCGCCTGAGTGGGGCTGTAACCATTGCCAATGCCATCCAGGTCGGCATACAGCCAGTCGCGGCCGTTCGTGGTGCTGTAGCGGTAAGCGTAGTCATATTCGCCGACCGCTTCAGGCAGCATGCTGGCGGTAAACTCATCGTTATTGCCGGCATCGACGTTGAAACCAGCATCCACCCAAATCCAGGATAAATCACTGGACGGGTCGCTACCAGTGTGACCAAAACCGAGCTGCGCACGTAAAGATGGGGTCTGCCCGGGCTGGTCGGTCACACCCGCAATCCACACCTGACCGTAGGCATTGTCGGTGCGGTTGATGGCGCTGATGGTATGCAGCATGGTGGGTGGCCACTGCAGGTTAGCCCAACCAATCGTGTAATGGGGCATGGCAATGACTTCATTCGAATAAGCCGACTCGTTGCCCAATCCATCCAAGGCAGTGACAGTATAGAAGTAATTTTGGGCATTGCGCAGACCGGTATCCATAAAGCTGGTGTCGGTCAACGGGTTGCTGTTCACCTTCACCTGCCCGCCACCGCTCACCGGGCTGCGGTGTAGGTTGTATCCTGTAGCGCCGGGGGTGGCATCCCAGGCAAGAGAGACTTCTGCATCCCCCTCATTGGTAACGGTCAGTCCGGTTGGAGCAGCTGGCGCTTGGAGATCCGTCTCACCCGAGAGAAGCAACACCGCGCTCAAGGGTCCGGTCGTCCCCTCCAGCTCTCCATTAATGACAGTAACTGAGCTCGGACCGCCATCCCCGACACTGTATACCGCCTTGAACACCACGCCATCCGGAATATAGCCCGCAACGGGGATGGCTCCTGAAGACGATGTATCGCTGCGGTTAATGATGATGACCGCCGCCTGGCTGGCATTCTTCCGAGCATAGGCTACAACCCCGGTGGCATCATCAGCGAACAGTACCCGCAAGTCACCGGTGGTGAGCACCTGGTTACCCCGGCGCAGGCTGGCAAGCATCTGGTAACTGCTGAGCATGGCATTATCCGGATTTCCACCCAGGTCTGCCCATGGATAGGTGCGCCGGTCGTCAGGGTCGTCGTCACCCGTTTGTGCCACTTCATCTCCGTAGAAAATGGTCGGTGCACCAGGCAGGGTGAACTGGATCAGTGAGGCGATCATCTGGCGCTGCTTACCGTTCGCCAGGCTTACAGCATTCAGCTCTTTATCGGCCGTCGTTTCGCTTCCCGGGGTTAGCGTCCACAAGATCCGTTCGGTATCATGGCTGTCCACCAGGTTCATCAGCGAATAGAAGACCCCGGCGGGGTAATCCTCCTGGATGGAGGACAGGCGGGCAGCAAACTCGGAGGGCAGCAGGATACGGCCGCTATCTGCAAATCCCTTCGAATCGAAGTTACCCGGCGCTAGCAAACCCAGCACAACGTCACGCAGGCGGTAGTTCATGGTGGTGTCAGCCGTGCCGCCGCGCAGGTTGCGCAGCAGGGTGCTGTCTTTTTGCCACAGCTCACCGATGATCAGGGCATCGGG
>Ga0154901_122_pt4 | contig 10830 bp, 13 predicted proteins | sample Rifle2008BG19ft_FD_105873 | JGI IMG/M metagenome (GOLD analysis project Ga0154901, IMG submission 105873) | Chloroflexi bacterium RBG_19FT_COMBO_49_13 | reverse complement strand
GCCTGGGCACCGTGACTACATCAAGAACATGATCACGGGTGCAGCGCAGGTGGATGGAGCGATCCTGGTGGTGGCGGCTCCGGATGGACCGATGCCGCAGACGCGTGAGCACGTGCTCCTGGCGCGCCAGGTGGAAGTTCCCGCCATCGTGATCTTCCTGAACAAGGTGGACATGATGGACGACGAGGAGCTGCTGGAGCTGGTGGAGATGGAGCTGCGTGACCTGTTGAACGAGTACGAGTTCCCAGGAGACACGACCCCGATCGTGCGTGGGAGTGCTTTGCTGGCTCTGGAGAGCACGAGCACGGACGTGAATGCGCCCGAATATGCCTGCATCAAAGAACTCTTGCGGGTGGTGGATGAGTACATCCCGGAGCCTGTGCGCGAGACGGAAAAGCCGTTCATGATGCCGATCGAGGATGTGTTCTCGATCAAGGGGCGTGGCACGGTGGTGACCGGTAGAGTGGAGCGCGGCGTAGCCAAGAAGGGTGAACCCGTGGAGATCGTCGGGCTGCGAGAGAAGAGCATGAGTTCGGTGATCACGGGCACAGAGATGTTCCACAAAGAACTGGACCAGGTGCAAGCTGGAGATAATGCGGGCATCCTGCTGCGCGGCATTGAGCGCACCGACGTGGAGCGTGGTCAGGTGGTTGCCAAGCCGGGTTCGATCACCCCGCACACCAAGTTCATGAGTGAAGTGTATGTGCTGCGCAAGGAAGAAGGTGGACGGCACAAGGCTTTCTTCACGGGTTATCGACCGCAATTTTACATCCGCACTATGGATGTGACCGGTAACATCAAGCTGCCCGAAGGGGTGGAGATGGTGATGCCGGGAGACAATGTGAACCTGGAAGTTGAATTGATCGTACCGGTGGCTTTGGAGCAAGGTTCCAAGTTCGCCATCCGCGAAGGCGGTCTGACCGTCGGTGCTGGTGTGATCACTAAAATTATTGCTTAATCGATATTGCCACGTGTATAATCCCGTGGCAGGTAAGGAAAAAGTATGGCTTCTAAAAAAGATGTCCGCCCGGTGATCACCCTGGCTTGTTCGGAATGTAAGGAACGCAATTACACCACGGAAAAAAATCGACGTAACGATCCGGGGCGTATTGAACTCAACAAGTTTTGCCCGCGCTGCCGCAAGCATACGCTGCATCGCGAGACCAAATAGGAGTTGGTTTATAGCCAGCTCCACATAGGCCAGTAGCTCAATTTGGCAGAGCACCGCTCTCCAAAAGCGGGGGTTGTGGGTTCGATTCCTGCCTGGCCTGCCTGAAGGATAGTTCAGCGACTTTTACGGATGACGCCGTCTAAAAGAGGCGGCGTTTTAACCATAATCGGAGGAATAACCGTGCCTGATATAAAATCTATGCACCAAGAGATGAATATTTTCCAACGCTTCTGGCACAACGTTCAGAGGTATTTCCAGGAAACTATTGGTGAATTACGCAAGGTATCTTGGCCTTCACGCCAGGAGGCAATCCGATTAACTCAGATAGTGTTAATTGTTATTGGCGTCATGGCGGTTATTCTGGGAGGCTTAGACTGGGTTTATGCCAAGTTCTTTGGCTTAATCCTGGGTCGCTAAGCAATTACTGGTGCTTGTTGTAACCAAAACCACTCGAATAAGCGGATATTATGAGCGAATTTGACCTGGACGAAGAAAATCAAGAGCCCATCGAGAGCCAAGAGAAGGATGCCAAAGCACAGAGCTTGGATGATTTAGGCATACCTGCGGAGTCTGGCGAGATCGTGGCAGAGGAATATCCTGGGCAACCTGATGAGCTGCCACAGGAAGATGATCGCGCCTGGTTCGTTGTCCATTGTTACTCCGGATACGAGAATAAAGTTCGCCATAATCTGGAACAGCGAATAGAGTCCATGGGGATGAAGGATAAGATCTTTGATGTCGTCGTCCCGACGGAAGAAGAGATCGAGGTTAAGGAAGGTAAACGGCGAACAGTGGAACGACGGGTATTTCCGGGCTACATTTTGGTCAATATGATCATGTCGGAAGAATCCTGGTATGTGGTGCGCAACACACCCGGTGTTACCGGATTTGTCGGTATGGGCACCCAACCCACACCACTACGCCCTGAGGAAGTGGCTCAGATCATCAAACGCATGGAAGCTGATGCTCCACACATCAAGGTGACCTTTCGCTCAGGTGAAAGAGTGCGGATTGTGGATGGTCCATTCAATGATTTTCGCGGTACAGTGGCAGAGATCGACATGGAAAGAGCAAAAGTGCGGATTATGGTGAACTTCTTCGGTCGTGAAACACCCGTTGAATTGGACTTTTTACAGGTAGAGAAAGCGTAAAGACCAGCCAGGAAAATACTGGCTGTATAAGTGGGAGGGTGTCCCCAATAATCACCCGCTAAAACCACGCGCCGTTGCTCCTCGAGAGATAGGCGGCGAAAGGAGAAAAAAGTGGCAAAGAAACTTAAAGCAATTGTTCGACTGCAGATACAGGCTGGAAAAGCCAACCCTGCACCCCCAATCGGTCCAGCATTGGCGGGACACGGCATTAACCTGATGGCTTTTTGCAAGGAATATAATGCCCGGACCAACAATCGCTTGGGCGAAATCTTACCTGCTGAGATCAGCATCTTTACCGATGGATCGTTCACATTTATATTAAAAACGCCTCCTGCAGCTGTGCTTTTGAAGAAGGCAGCTGGAGTTGATAAGGGTTCAGCAGTCCCGAATCGCGAAAAGGTGGGGAATGTGACCCGCAAGCAAGTTCGCGAGATAGCTGAGCTGAAGATGAAGGATCTGAATGCAGTGGATATAGAAGGTGCGATGCGCCAGATAGAAGGCACCGCACGAAATATGGGCTTGACGGTATCCGAAGAATAACCCTGTGGGAGGGTGGTAGCCACCCGTTTGCACCACGAAGGAGAATTTATGGCAAAACATGGAAAGAAGTATTTAGCTGCACTAGCAAAAATTGAAGAAGACCGCTGGTATACCCCTGAAGAAGCGGTTGCACTGGTGAAAGAAACCCACTTCGTCAAATTTGATTCGACGGTTGAGATCCATATGCGTTTGGGTGTCGATCCACGGCATGCAGACCAACAGGTACGTGATGTTGTGGTACTACCGCATGGTTTGGGAAAATCGGTGCGGGTGCTCGTCTTTGCGCAAGGCGATGGAGCTGCTCTGGCACGCGAAGCAGGTGCGGATTTTGTCGCCGATGATGACGAAACCATCGCCAAAATACAGGCTGGCTGGACCGATTTTGATGTGTCCATCGCAACCCCCGATCTGATGGGTAAGGTGGGTCGCTTGGGTCGTGTTTTAGGTCCACGGGGTCTGATGCCCAACCCGAAAGCTGGAACGGTTGTACCCGCTGAAGACCTGCCGCGTGTGATCCGTGAATCCAAAGCCGGGCGGGTGGAATTCCGCGTCGATAAAACCGCCAACCTGCACATCCCAATTGGAAAGGCTTCCTTTGACGAGAAACAGCTTTATGAAAACCTGGCAGCTTTGATGGAAGCAATCCGGAAAGCCCGACCGGCATCGGTTAAAGGCACTTTCATCAAGCGCATCACCCTTACCTCCACGATGGGACCCGGGATCAAATTGGATCCCAATCAGGCGCAAAGCATGACGGAACAGGAATAGGTTTATTGTAGATATATTAAAACCATAAAAAATGCTTCGCCCAAGACAGCAGGTGCGTAAATTACGCTTAATTACCTGCCGAGGTGAGGATTTCTCCAAGATAAGTTAACCGCCATAAGGCAGGTTAGCATTTAGGACCGGAGAGTCTTTGCCAGGCACTGGCTGCGAGGCAAAGACTTTTTATTTGGAAAGGAGGTGAAATTACCTTGGCTATTACAAAGGAACGCAAGAATGAGTTGATTGCCCAATATAGTGAGTGGGTAAGCCGTAGCAAAGCTCTTGTCCTGACCCAATATGTGGGTTTAACCATGAAGGACATCGATGCCCTGCGTGTAAAAGTGCGTGAAAATGGCGGTGAATTCCATATTATCAAGAATACACTGGCCAAACTGGCGTTTGAGCAGGCGGGTTTAACTGTGCCCGAAAAGCAATTTGAAGGCAGCACTGCGATCGTATTTGCATTTACGGATGCGCAGGCAACAGTAAAAACCGTGACGGAATTCGCCAAAAGCTCAGGATTTTTTAAAGTCAAAGGCGGCTTCCTCGAAAAGCAAGCCTTAACTCCGGAAGGAGTAAAAGCATTGGCTGACCTACCGCCACTGCCTGTGGTACGGGCTCAATTGCTTGGCACCCTGCTTGCGCCGGCTGGTAAGCTGGTGCGGACATTGGCTGAGCCTGGACGAATGATTGCAGCAGTGATCAGAGCCCATGCGGAACCTGAAGCAGCCCCAGCATAGGGTAATCATTCAACCGCATTTCGTTAATTACCTGAAACGCTTATTCAACTTTACCAATCAATATCATGATCCAATAATTTTGAAATTTGAAGGAGATTATTAAAATGTCTGATCTAAATAAACTGGTTGAGGATTTGAGCACCCTAACCATTCTAGAAGCTGCCGAGCTCGTTAAGAAATTGGAAGAAAAATGGGGCGTATCTGCAGCCGCACCGATGGCAATGGCAGCAATGCCTAACTCAGCTGATGCAGCTGCAGCTGAAGCAGTCGAAGAAAAGACCGAATTCAACGTGGTCATCAAGGACGCTGGCGCGAAGAAGATCGAGGTGATTAAGGTCATCCGCCAGTTGACCAACCTGGGTCTGAAAGAAGCCAAGGATGTCGCCGAGACTGCTGGTTCCAAGGTCCTTGAAAGTGTTAGTAAAGAAGCAGCCACTGATGCAAAAAGCAAGCTTGAAGCTGCTGGCGCAGCAGTCGAGGTCCAATAAAAAATGGGGTGACTTTCCCGGGAGATACAATCCTCCGGGAAAGTCACTTTCTCCTTTTGTGTTTTTAGCCGCCCTGTGGTATAGTTTATTAACGGAGGGCTTATGAGCGCACGAATTCTTATTATTGAAGATGATGAGGCCATCCTTCGGTTCTTGCGCCGCGGCCTGGCTTATGAAGGTTATCAAGTTGATACAGCGATTGATGGACATTCGGGCTTGGCGATGGCGCGCGATAATCCGCCCGACCTGGTTGTCCTGGATATCATGCTCCCAGGTATTGATGGTTTGGAAGTCTGCCGGCGCTTGAGGGCTGGAGGACCAGTACCCATTCTTATCCTGACAGCCAAAGATTCAGTTAATGATCGGGTGATGGGTTTGGATGTTGGTGCCGACGATTACATGGTCAAACCATTCAATCTGGATGAGCTGTTGGCACGCATCCGAGCTTTACTGCGCAGAGCGCAACCAAGCCGACCACAGGTACTGCGATTCGCCGACTTGATCTTGGATACAGGTACACGTCAGGCATCCCGTGGCGACCGTGTTATCTCCCTGACTGCTAAAGAATATGAGCTGCTCGAGCTGTTCCTGCGCCATCCTCGCCAGGTGTTAACCAGAGAGATGATATTTGACCGGGTGTGGGGGTACGATTTCGGTGGCGAGAGTAATATTATCGAAGTGTATATTCGGTACTTGCGGCAGAAGCTCGAAGTTCAAGGTGAGCAACGCCTCCTTCATACTGTGCGCGGTATGGGCTACGTTTTACGAGAACCATCGTAAATAAAAATTCATGTCCCTGCGAAGCCGGCTCACCTTACTATATACTACTATAGTAGGGGGCATTTTGCTATTGTTTGGCTTAGCCGTCTATTACTCGGTAAGCCTGACGGTCATTCACCAATTGGATGATACTCTCAGGATCCGGGCAGAAACCGTATACATGAATACCCTTATCGATGGCATTGGGAATCTACAGGTCGCTCTGCCCCAGCTTGACTTGCCTGAGGACGTCTTTGTGCAAGTGTGGGGAAGAGATAACAGCCTGATTTCAGCCTCACAAAATATCCTTATCCTGAACAGTCCACTCGATACTGCCGGTATGCATAGTTCGATCCCGGTATTTCGGGATGTAAACCGGGGTGGAGCACGTTTGAGGGTGTTGACGGTCCCCTTGTTAGCAGGCAACCGCCTGGAGGGGATATTGCAGGTTGGAACGCGCATGGATGTCGTTAATGCCACACAACAAACCTTGTTGGAGGTTTTGTTGATTGGTACGGTTATTGCGATCATTGCGGCAGGGATGGCGGCATGGTTCAGCAGCCATCAAGCGCTCCATCCCTTGGATAATGTGACCAGGACCGCCTTACAGATTACCAGCGCAGATGACTTATCCCGCCGGATCCCATATACCGGTTCTTCAACCGACGAGGTGGGGCAGTTAGTGGCTGCTTTTAACCAAACTCTGAGTCGCTTGGAAAATCTATTTCATACACAGCGTCGCTTTCTGGCGGATGTGGGGCATGAGCTGCGCACCCCGCTTACCGTGATCAAGGGCAATGTGGGGCTGATGCGCAAGATCAAGGATTTCGATGAGGAATCTCTGGTGACCATCGAGGATGAAGTGGACCGCCTGACCCGTATGGTGGGAGATTTATTGCTGCTTGCCCAGGCTGAATCCGGCAAAATCCCGCTGGCGCATGAGCTGGTTGAATTGGATACGCTGTTGTTAGAAGTGTTAAACCAGATGCAAGTGTTAACCCATGATCGGGTCAAGTTGAATCTTGGTGACATCGATCAAGTATTGGTGTGTGGAGACCGTGACCGCCTCAAGCAAGTAATGGTGAACCTGGTCGGTAATGCCATCAATTACACCCCCAAAGGTGGTGAGATCGTGGTAGGGTTGGGTAAAGTCACTGACCGAGCTCAACTTACCGTGACTGATAACGGACCAGGGATACCACCCGAGGACCTGCCTCATATCTTTGAGCGTTTTTACCGGGGTGAGAAATCCCGCACGCGGCAAAAGGATGGAAAAGGCTATGGGTTGGGATTATCCATCGCCTATTGGATTGTGCGTAATCATGGCGGCAGGATTGAGGTGAATTCAACATTAGGACAAGGGACCACCTTTTGTGTTTGGCTGCCACTCGCTGTTAATGATTGTAAAGAAATCACCAGCTGAGCGCTGATGCATTATCGTTAGATTTCAGAGGTATGGTATGCAATTCCTCAAGGTGCACTTGTCGAGATTTATTAAAACCCCTTTTTCAACCTGGATCTGGTTCATCGTAACATTATTGTCAATTGCTCTTTTCACCACATTGGGCCCAGCGGAGCACAGCCTGGGTACACATGTTCGTATCGTTTACCTGCATGGCGCCTGGGTATGGGCATCCATGGCAGCATTCCTATTCGCCGGTATTTGTGGAGCGATTGGATTGTTCGCTCGCCGGAAAACCTTCCACTGTTGGTCGGGCGCTTTTGGTCGGACCGGAATATTTTTCTGGGTTACTTATCTGCCTCTGTCACTCTGGGCGATGCAGACGAATTGGAATGGTTTATTCCTGGCGGAGCCACGCTGGAAGCTGGCTCTGGTGTTTGCAATCAGCGGACTGTTGTTGCAGGTCGGACTCAGCCTGGCAAACAAACCATATCTAACCTCCGCTCTAAATTTATGTTATTTCATCGCCTTGATGATTGCCTTGCAAAACACAGCCAATGTGATGCACCCTGCCTCGCCCATCCTGAACAGCGAGGCATGGCGCATTCAATTCTACTTTAGCGGTCTGCTCCTGCTGACTTTATTGGCGGTGTGGCAAATGGCCAGATGGTGGTATAAGGGTGAGCAATATTGCATTGCCTGATAAACCGGAATTGAAACGCACGCTCAATTTCCAAATCTCAGCTTTTGTTTTTGTCCGGTTGGCATACAACACGATGTACCGGATGATTTATCCATTCCTGTCTTATTTTGCCAAGGGAATGGGCGTCGACTTGCGGACCATCTCCTATGCCATCACGGTGCGTTCCCTGATGGGATTGATCAGCCCATTTTTAGCCTCGGTTGCTGATAGTCGTGGTCGGAAGACCGGCATGTTGATTGGCACGATCATTTATACCGGGGCGATGTGCTTGATCGTTCTCTGGCCTACTTTTACCGCGTTCTTCATTGCACTCAGTCTGTCATTCATTGGATATTTAATTTTTGTACCCTCCTTGCAAGCTTATCTGGGAGACCAGGTGCCTTATGAAAAACGGGGCAGGGTGTTGGGTATCACTGAGTTCGCCTGGTCAATCAGTGCGATCGTTGGTTTACCGCTGGTCGGATTGATTATCGCCAGGCATGGTTGGCTGGCACCCTTTCCGCTCCTGGCATTACTTGGAGCGATGGCATTTATCATCCTGGCCTGGATGTTACCCAAAGACCCAACTCCCCAGGAAGGTAACTCCGGTTTCTGGGTTAATCTGCGAAAAGTATTTTCCTATCCACCCGCAATTGCCGCACTGGTGATGGCAGCTCTCTATACTGCCGCCAATGAGACCATCACTCTGGTCTATGGAGTATGGGTGGAGCAAGCATTTGCTCTCAGCATAGCCTCGCTTTGGGCAACAGCTCTGGCGATTGGGGTTGTGGAATTTGGGGGTGAAGTACTCGTCACAACATTTACCGATAAAATTGGCAAGCGTAGGGCATTGGCATTGGGGATTATTGGCAACTGTCTGGCAGCCTTGGAATTACTTTTTTTTGGACGCTGGCTGGTGGGAGCGATGGTCGGTTTGTTCCTGTTCTATCTCACATTTGAATTTACCATGGTCAGTGGGATTCCCTTAATGACCGAAATCCTCCCATCTGCACGCGCAACCATGATGGCTGCGCATTTGGCTTTGATCGCGTTAGGACGTTCCATTGGAGATTTGCTGGCACCATCCTTGTTTACCCAATCGGTCATTCCAGGGATTGGGGCGAACGCATTGGCAGCCATTGGGTTTAATCTACTGGCTTTACTATTTCTGACCCGGGTTAAGCTCCCCCGCCCCTAATTTCCTTACCAAAAATTGATCTATCCACCCACCAGGGGCGGAAAAATATCCACGTGGTCTTCCGCTTTCAGGGGTGTATCCAGGCTGGCAAGATGGCGAATATTTTCACCGTTTACAAAGACATGCACAAACTCGGCTAATTCTCCCTGTTCTTTCCAGACGAATTTTACCAGGACTGGATAACGCCGGGTCACCTCTACCAAGACGTCCCGGATGGTTGTGCCATCATGGACCTCCACATCCATCATTTTTATACCGGCTGCCTGGCGTAATGACGCATACAGCTTCACTTGCATAGTTTACCTGCCTGACCCATATTACAGATTGTTAAGACCAGCCCGAAGGAGAGGCATAAATCTCTTTCGGGCTGGTACGATTCAACGGTTGATTCTGGATATTAAGCCATCCAGCCGAGGCCTAACTCCTCCAGCTTGGCGCGTGTAGGTTTACCCGTCGCGACATCCCACCCGCACATCTCATAATACATATCCAGCGCTTCTTCCACTTCCTGGCGTGTCACAGCCACACCATCTGAAGCACCACCTTTTAGCGGTTCGTCATAGATGCGTTTGGGAAGGGTATCACGTTCACGACCAACGCCTTCACGGGCATTGAAGGCACGCAACATGTTCAACCGGCGCTCTCCCGATTTTAAGATATCTGCTACGGTCCAGTCCCAACCTGTGGTGGCTTTCATCAGCTCTGCCTGTTCTTTGGGACCGTACACCTGCCAGGCAGGACCGTAGACAAATTGGCACAACTGAGCCGAGTCAATATAGCAATAATCCCACTCCGTAGTCAGTGCCATTTTGACCTTTTCGCGGTCGAGGACCCGGTCTGACATGGGGTGGGTCAGACCGATTTCAGCCATGCGTTCCAGGTTGTAGGAGGCAGTATCCGGTGTGTAGGCGGGATCATGCTCGTGTGATTGGTGGTCGGCACCGAATGGATTGACTGCATAGATCAATGCCAGGCTGCGTTTGACCTGCGGCATGTGGGCCGGTAATTCACTGTTCTTAACTGCCACCACCAGGTCTTGAGCTCCCTGGCCGATTTTTTCAGCCGCATAGGCTGATCCATTCGCCAGCAGGTCGCCCAAACCCTCCCGTTTGGTAATCATATCAAGGATGGCGAGCATGGCATCGGGATCACCGAAGCGCAAGTCTATCCCGCCGGTATCCTTGGTGGTGAGATACCCGTGCTCGAAGCAATCCATGGCAAATGCGATCGTCGCCCCACATGCGATGGTATCCAAGCCGTACTGGTCACAGATTTGGTTAGCCAAAGACACGGCACGTAGATCTCCAATGCCGCAATAGGAGCCGAAAGTGGAAAGGGTTTCATATTCTGGACCGCCATAGGAGGGATCAACATGAATGCCCTTATATTCGGTTTCAACTACCCGCTTGCACCGAACAACACAGGCATAACAGGTGTCATTGTGTTGGAGGATGGTTTCAGCCATGGTTTCACCAGAAATGTCTTCGGCTTGTTCGAAGGTCCCACTGGTATAGTTGCGGGTGGGAAGACCGCCCGAGGTGTTTTGGTAGTTCAACACGGAGGCGGTACCGAAATCCTGCAAGCCCTTCATATCTGGGATATCCTGAACACGCTTGGGGGCAAGACGGGCAAGCCTGGTTATTCCCGCAGGGTCCGCCGTTTTGACTTTTTGATGCCCGCGGACGGCGATGGCTTTGAGATTCTTGCTTCCCATCACAGCTCCCATGCCTGTGCGTCCATTAGCCCGATTGGACATATTCATGATGGCAGCAAAGCGGGAAAGGTTTTCACCTGATGGACCAATCTGGGCAATCTCGATCTTCGGATCACCAAGTTCTTCCCTGACTGCCTTTTCGACATCGCCGGTGATTTTTCCCCATAAGAGGGAGGCATCCCGCAGCTCCACCTCACCGTCATGGATCCATAAATAAACT
>Ga0154901_177_pt1 | contig 10875 bp, 7 predicted proteins | sample Rifle2008BG19ft_FD_105873 | JGI IMG/M metagenome (GOLD analysis project Ga0154901, IMG submission 105873) | Chloroflexi bacterium RBG_19FT_COMBO_49_13 | reverse complement strand
GCTCGAGGAGGGCGGCTGGATCTACCCGGCTGAAGAAGCCTACGTGCACATCTACCGAGGGGAGGTATACCGTAACCTAAAAGGCGAATTTACCTCTGAACTAGCTTTAGAGGAGTTCAGAACCGCGCTTAAACTGCAACCGGGCAATTATGGTGCACTGCTCAGCATCGGGTATGTGTATCTATACGATTTGAAGGATATGGACCAAGCAGAAGCCTATTATCGCCAGGCGATGGCAGCCAAAGAGCAATCCGTCTACGCATATTACTATATCGGGGAGATCTACCTTGAGCGGGGTGATAATGGGACGGCCGCAGACTGGTACCGGCTGGCATTAGAACGCCTGCCGAACTGGAAGCCAGCGGTGGACCGACTGGAAGCGCTGGAAGGGAAGTAATGGCATCTGCCAAAGGAGTGCAGATGTTGCACAGAACGCAAAAATTCAGGGAGCTGGTGCGACGTTGGGACTGGCTGCTGATCGTGGTAATTGCTCCAGTGGCATTGTTCCCAGATGCACGCCAGGTATGGGCTTTGCTTGCCATTCCGCTGGTATTGGTGGTACAGGGATTAGCCTGGGGAGGAGTATTACCAATCACACCACTCAACCCAGCGATGCTGTTGTTGGCAATCATGGTCGGGGTGAGTACGTTCGTAACGCCAGACCTAGCCAATAGTCTTGGAAAAATAGCTGGCACGCTATACGGGATGGCGGTCTATTTCTGCGTAGTACGCCACACGCAGACTAAACAGGGATGGCGGGGCTCGCTGGTTTTTTTTGTACTGGCAGGAGTAGGAGTGGCGCTACTCGGACTGGCAGGTACAAATTGGGTTATCGATAAAAATTTTGGGTTGAACGCCTTAACCGCCCTCCTACCAGCCCGTCTTGTGGGATTACCCGGGGCTGAGGCCGGTATCCATCCCAACGAGCTGGCTGGAGCGCTGTTGTGGGTTATACCAGTCATTTTTATGACCGGGTTGGCTTTGGTGAGCGAGCCGGACTGGTTCAGCAGTAAGACTAAAAGATTTGCATTACATTTCGCGGAATTTTCCGGTTGGGCAGTGTTTTTAATCGTGGCATTTCTGATGGCGATGGGAGTGCTGGTCTTGACGCAGTCTCGAGGAGGCTATCTGGCGATCGCGGTGACCGGTTTAATGCTGATGGTTTTGATCCCAAGGTGGCCAAGGCGTTGGTGGGTGATTGGCCTGCTGGCAGTTGGCGGGATTGCATGCCTGATCCTGGTCGGGTTTTTGGGTTGGGAAACGATACTGAATAAGGTAATCGACAGCCTGCCGGTGGGCACGTCTGCATTCTCGTTGAAAACGTTAAACATGAGGGGCGAGATATGGTCGCGGGCGGTCTGGGCAATCAAAGATGTACCTCTTACCGGATTGGGAATGAATGTTTTCCGCAGTGGAGTGCATATACTTTATCCCACCTTTCAGGTTTCAGCAAGTTACAATCTCGGGCATGCGCATAACGAGCTGTTGCAGGCAGCATTGGACCTGGGTTTACCAGGGCTGGTTGGTTACTTAGCGCTCTATGTAGGAGCATTGGGAATGTTAGCCCGATCCATGCGATCGGGAGGCGCACAGCGGTTGTTCGCGCTGGGTTTGGTGGGAGGCTTATTGGCTCATTTTATTTTTGGCAGCATCGATGCAGTGGCGCTGGGAGCCAAGCCGGGATTCCTTTTCTGGTGGTTGCTGGGCATGGTAGTTGGTGTTTATAACCAAAGCCGGGCGGTTAAGGTTGCATAAACATGGATGAAATGGAGCTGGCATGGTTGTTACCGACGGCATTGCAGGTGGTCAGCCTGGCGATGGCATTAGGGGTTTTGGGATTGGGGTACGAACGGGCCACACGGGAAAAGGTATCATTCATTGGGGCACTGGAACAGGGTCACTTGATTAGCTGGTTGGCATTGGCTGGAGTGATCTTTTCGATTGGGCTGGGTTTGACCCAGGTGAGCTGGGGATATAAAACAAGTGCCATCGCGCTGGCAGTAATCTTGAGTGGATTGGCTTTGACTGCTCAGCGCGAAAAAAGCGTTGTAAAGACAAAAGCTACCAAACAAGGACCAACCATAAAATCTTTTGGTCGATTCTTACTTAAAGCATATCTCGTTGTTTTCCTGCTGCTAATCCTTGTGTGGGGGATTAATTTAAGTTGGCATGCCGTTAACCTCTATCAGCTAGCCAAGAGCCTACAAGCGGATCCGACCCAGGTCAGGTCAGATACCATTGTCTCACTGATTGGGGAGGCGACGGATGATATCAGAGCAATTCACCAACAACTAAGCCCGCTCTTCCCTATCTTCAATACCCTGCAAGGTCTACCCATTGCTGGCCAATACCTGGGACAAATCGAGCCACTTCTGAGATATGCTGATGGGCTGGCTCAGGCTGGAAACGAAATTGCCTTGGGGCTCGAGCCACTGCTGGAAAAATCATCTACCGGACAGGCTGCCCGCTCCCTACCCGAACGCGCCAGCCAGGTTGTGCAATCGGGCCAGGCTCATTTCATAAATGCTGCCCAAGTAATTGACCAGACCAGTCAGATGCGCAGCCGGATCCGCCCAGAACTGTTACCAACCACGATCCGTGCACTGTTTTTCGAGCTGGATGGGAGATTCGAACTGCTGGTGGCCGGAGTACAAGCCCTACAAGCAGCGCCACAGCTGTTAGGTGCTGACCAAGCCCAAAACTACCTGGTTTTAGCTCAGAACCGGGATGAGCTGCGTGCCACGGGTGGGTTTATTTCTGGAATTGGGTTGCTGACCATCCAGGATGGAAAAATCCTTCAATTCAACCTGGGAGATTCATATCAGGTCGACGATTTTAACAAGGCATACCCAACACCACCCGAAGCATTAAAACGGTTCATGCTGGCCGATTTTTGGGTGACTCGTGATGCGAACTGGTCACCCGATTTCCCGACCACTTCCCAGGAAGCGCAAAGCCTCTACACATTGTCTACAGGTGCCCAAACCCAGGGAGTGATTGCTTTTAACCAATTAGCGCTGCAGAGAATCCTGGAATTAATTGGCGCGGTGCAGGTTCCGGGCACTGATGAACCCGTGACGGCTGATAATGTTGAGGATTATATGCGGCAAGCCTGGGCGCCTGCCCCCGAAGAAGGGCTGAGCCCAGAATGGTGGCTCCACCGCAAGGATTTTATGCAGAAGCTCGGTAATGTGATCCTGGAAAAAGCCTTAAGTTCTGGCAATCAAGAGCAGCTATTGAATCTAGCTAAAACGATGCTTGAATTGCTGGACGAGGGCCAGCTGCTGGTGTATTTCAATGATCCCCAAGCACAAGCAGCTCTTGAGGCAGGTGGGTGGGATGGTGGGCTGCATCCGGGAAGTAACGACTACCTGTACCTGGTTGATACGAACGTGGGATTTAACAAAGTGGATTCAATCGTCCGACGCTCTGTGGATTATCAGGTAGACCTAAGCAATCTACTTAACCCAACCGGTGAGGTGACACTGACTTATCAGCATACGGGAACTGGTGAGATGACCTGCAAACAGGAAATCAGCTATGGCAGCGGTACTTATCAGGATATGCAGCAACGGTGTTACCTGGATTACTGGCGGATCTATGTGCAGGATGGATCAAAACTGCTATCCAGCAATGCCCAACCCATACCAGCGGAAATATTATTGAATGGCTCGGGTTGGTCTGGTCAGGTAGAAAGCATAGCAGGTGAAGCCAGCACGCAAGTCTTCGCGGGGTTAATGATGTTACCAATGGCTCAAACGTCCTCGATCGAGGTTTCGTATAGCCTACCACCCAGTATCGTCCATTCGGAGGGTACAAACATCGAAGAATATATCTTACGGGTACAGGTGCAGCCCGGACTTGAAGGGCTGCCATTCCGGCTCGAGATTATCCTTCCCTTTCAAGCCAGCCCCGTGAGCTTGAGTGAGGGTTGGAAGCCAGAGACTGCCCAGAGCTGGACCTGGCAGGGTAATCTGTATCAATCGACTGAATTGAGCCTATCGTTTCAATTGAACCCTCAACCGTAAGCTGCATCCAGCCAAACGGCAGATGCATCTACGCTGGTGGATGACATTTTTTGGGTGAATTCACCAGCAAGGATCAGCTTAGACATCAGCGATTGCGGAGGTGTCTCTTAGATTATGGTTGGAATTCACCGTGAATGATTAGAATAACTTTTCATTTTCACTTTTGCATATATAATTGTTAATATCCATTCCTATGCTTTATGTTTTTTACGGAATCTGTGAAAATAAATATTACAACATGAGCCTGGCTCAGCTCAAAATCATGGTGTTTTGGATCATGATTATATACAGTGGAAATATTTGAACACAGGTTGCATAAGATTAACAAAAGTTCGTGCGAAGCATGCTTTACGAAGTAATTAAAGGTTGGGTTACCAAAGGACATCAAGCCATTGGTTCTGAAAGTTAAAGGAGGAAGAATGTCAGCAACAAACAAAATCAAGTGGTCAGGAAGCATCATCCTGGCGGGTACTCTGCTCGTCCTGGCAATGATGGGTGGTACGTGGGGTACGACCTACGCGGCTGACCCCGGCCTGAATGCTGCACCGATAATCGATTCGATCGATCCAACGGGAACCTATGCTAGATCACCAGATAGACTTATTTATATTTATGGAGCAAACTTCGGGAACCAGAGCAATACACGGGTAAGAATCACGGGGATTGGGGTTGATCAAATTGCTAGACCTGAAGATTATAGCCCGGGGCGGATCATAGTAGTTATCACTGACACCTTGTTAATTGAGCCTACCTATTATAATATTACAGTCGTTAAATCTACCTTACCCTCGATTCCGACAATACCACTTGAACCTGAATGGGACCAGGAATCTAACCAGGTTATTTTCACTGTTTATGAGGGCAAGACCAACTATCTTCCCTTCATCAGCAGATAACTCATTAATTTCTGGTGGACGATTGGAATAATACCTATTTGGGGGAATTATTACGGAATAACTATGTCTAGGCTAATAAAATGAGGGGCGGGGTGTAGAAATGCGCCTGTGAATGATCCAAACCAACACCCTAATTAATGTCTGCTCCAACTAGTAAAATATTGCCGATAAATCGCCTGTGGGAATTAATAAACCGCCAGGCGATCTATATTCTTTCGGGATTAGTCTCTCTAAGCGTCGCGATTCTTTATCTATCGATTGCTCCAACCCGGCTCAGTAACGCCAACTTTGGAAGTGATGGGGGTGACCTTCTGGCGGCGGTCCTGACACAAGGCATCCCACATCCCAGCGGTTATCCGACCTATACCCTGCTAGGGCAATTATTCCAGTATCTCCCATTCAGTACAGCGGTGTTTAGAGGCGTCTTAGGGTCGTTGACCCCGGCTGCCCTGGGTGCAGGTCTGTTGACTGGCTGGATGGGATTCGTGACGGGATCAAAATCAGGCGCTTATCTAAGCGCAGCCTTCGTCACCGGGATTGCCTGGGGTACAGCTCCGTTGTTATTTTCCCAGGCTGTAATTGTCGAAGTGCATGGTTTGCAATCCTTGATCGTGGTGCTGGTATTATGGTGGATAAGCTTAAACCTGCAAGGGAGTCCTGGATCAAATAAAAAATGGGTATTAGGGTTATCTTTCCTGGTCGGTTTAGGAGGCGGGAATCACCTGACCATCGCACTCTTCACACCCGCAGCCCTACTTGCATTGATCTATTCAGGATATCGTTCCGGGTCCTGGAAATTAATCCTGGCCCAATGTGCACTGGTGTTGGCTGGATTGCTAGTTTACACTTACCTGCCACTCAGAGCGCAAGCATTCCCGTCGATTAACTGGGGGAATCCACAGACCTGGTCCGGATTTTTGTGGGAAGTCACCGGTAGACCCTACCGCAGCCTGCTCTTCAGCGTCGAGACAACTGTTTTTTGGGAGAGAATTCGTTCAGTTTCCAGCCTCTTACTTGACCAGTATGGTGCGATAGGACTCGTGGCCGGAGCCATAGGTGCAATCCAATATACCTTCCCGATCAAATGGTTGCGCTGGATCCTGGCGTGGATCTTCATGGCATATTTTGCTTTCGCAATAGGGTATAAAACCCAAGATTCGATCGGATATCTGATGCCAGCGGTAATGGTTTTTGCGATTTGGATCGGGTTGGCAATTCCATCCATTTGGCCATTAAACTGGCAACGTGTGCCGATTGGGTTGGTTCTCAGCACCATCCTGATGCTCAATATTGGTTTACGCATCCCGGGTACACGCACCCGGATGGACACGCGCTCGCAAGACCAACCGGCGCGCTATGCAGAACAGCTCCTGATGGATGCACCCCAGAATGCGATCGTAAATACAACCACAGATCAAGACACTTTCCCGCTCTGGTATTATCATTTTGGACTGCAAGAAAGACCCGATCTGCGAGTTGTAGTAATGCCCTTGACCCAGTTTGTCTGGTACCAGCAGACATTGGTCCGTACTTACCCGGATTTAGAGTTCCCTGCCATCTACACGAAAGACCAGCCCAATAATGATTGGGGGCAGGAGATTCAACGCTTGAATCCAGAACGGCTCGTGTGCAACACTCGGTTAACGACAGAAACAGAAACTGGGGTAGATTACCAATGCAGCAAGCCATGACCGAGGAGAGGGGTGAGCAATTTTCCAGAGTTGAGCTGGGAAGCATCAATAAGCAGATGCCTCGACCTTCACGTTTGAAGTCCATCCTGGCAATTATTAAAATACTGGCTGGCCTGGCCTTGCTGATCCTATCTATCCAAGGAATCCATTGGGAAAACCTGGTTTCAGGGATCAGATCTGCCAATTTTACCTGGTTGGCTCTGGCGATTGCAGCGGTTCTATTTGGATTATTTTTAAAAGTCTGGCGCTGGGCGATTTTCATCAGAAATTACCATATACATTCAAGCATAGCCAGGTTGTTCAGTGCATATTTTGTCGGACAAGCTGCCAATATCATCTTACCCCTGCGAGGGGGTGAGCTGGTGCGCATAGGATATTTCGCTGGCGATACCAAGACCCTTCCCGAAATTGCTTCGACGATTGCATTGGAAAAATACCTGGATTTACTGGCGTTAACTGTTAGCGGAATATTGCTTTCTTACAAATTCTCGCTTGATAATATCTTAAACCTGGGCGGCTGGCTTCTGCCTCTGACAGGTTTTTTGACACTTGTATTCTTGATTGCACTTCTTTTTGGACCTGCCATCTGGGAGAAAATACGAAACGGAAAGGTGCTGCCAAAGCGCATGATTGATTGGGTGGACCGGTGGGTGCAAGCCAGCCAATGGCTGAGAAACCCAAGACAGGTGTTTCCAGCGGTTTTGTTGACCATCCTGATCTGGGGAGTGATGTGGTTTACAAATTTACTCCTGTTTAAAAGCTTAGGGCTACAATCAGGCGGAACAGCGGCTGGATTGGTTTTAATCCTGGTTTATGTAGGTTTATTGCCTGCACTGATGCCAGGCAACATCGGACCGTTTTATTTTTTCGCGCGCCTGGCTTTATTGCCTTTTGGGATCCTCGATGACCAGGCTTTTGTCTATGCCGTGACCTTACACGCGATCGTAACCCTGCCCCCCTTATTGGGCGGGATTATAGGCTTATTGGTCAGACCGAATCGCCAGGTGGTCGCGTGATCACAGTTATCATCCCAGCCAAAGATGCGGAAAACACCATAGGGGAGTGTTTACAGGCTATTCTCCATCAGGAGGGTGTGCAGCTCGATCAAGATTATGAAGTGATCGTGGTGGACGATGGCTCGACCGATGATACTGCCGAAATTGCTGTACAGCATGCCGTAAAAGTCATTCGCCAATCCAATGCAGGACCGGCAGCTGCGCGTAATGCCGGTGTAAAAATCGCCAGGGGAACATTATTGGCATTCACAGATGCTGATTGCGCTCCTTCCCCAACCTGGTTGAAGGACCTTACCCAGGCGTTTGATAACCCGGAGGTGGTGGGAGTTAAGGGAGTTTACCGCACAAACCAGACGGGTCTGGTGGCAAGGTTCGTCCAGCTTGAGTACGAATATAAATATGCCCGAATGCGAAAACAAGCCAGCATCGATTTTGTCGACACCTACAGCGCAGCTTATCGCAAGGATGTTTTTATTCAGAACGGGGGATTCGATGAATCTTTTCGGGTTCCATCGGTAGAAGACCAGGAGTTTTCATTCCGCCTGGCACGCAAGGGATACCGGATGGTGTTTGAGCCCGGAGCTGTGGTATTCCATCACCATGATTGCACCTTGCCAGAGTATCTCCGGCGGAAGTTTGGGATCGGTTACTGGAAAGCCTTCATGCTGCAATGGATCCCTGAAAAGACATTTTCCGATTCGCACACCGCACCTACACAAAGGGCAGAAATTATCTTACTGGCTATGCTGCTGGCAACCCTCCCATTCATCGCAGTTTGGCCGTTCTATGCATCCATTACCTTCCTGACCATCCTGGTTATTACCCTTGCCACGATGAGTCCTTTCCTGATTTTTATCAGCAAACGGGACTCTCAAATCGTGTGGATTGCACCCGGGATGTTATTAGGACGCGCCGGGGCACTCGGAATGGGGCTGCTTAATGGATTTATACTACCACCGAAAGCAGAATCGAAAGGACTCCCATGCCAATCGATGAGAGTCCGTTTGATCAAGCGCATGATAGACATTGTCGGCGGAGTAATTGGCTTATTCTTTTCTGCGCCAGTGATTGCATACGCGGCAATTGCCATCCGGATGGATAGTCGCGGTCCGATTTTCTTCCGACAGGTCAGAGTGGGTGAAAATGGCAAGCCTTTCACAATGTTCAAATTGCGCACGATGGTCGATGGGGCTGACCGGATGGTCATGGAGATGCTCCATAAAAACCCGCTTAAAGGTCCGGCATTTAAAATACCGAATGACCCGCGAGTCACGCATGTGGGGCGCTACCTTAGGCGCTGGAGCCTGGATGAATTACCTCAATTTTGGAATGTGCTAAAAGGTGATATGAGCCTGGTTGGACCACGACCGGAAGAAATTCAGATCGTGGAGCTGTACAATGATTATCAACGTCAGCGGTTCATGGTCAAGCCTGGTATGACTGGTCCCATGCAGGTGAACGGCAGGGGTGGATTAGATTTCGATCAGCGTTTGCAATTGGAATTAGACTATCTCAAGAATTATACGCTTCTGGAAGATATTAAATTGATTTTCAAGACCTTTTCAGCGGTTTTAACAGGAGAGTGATACCGTGAAAGGCCGCAAAAGGTGGTTGGTTATCGGCATGGTCGTATTTCTGGCGATCATAATCTCGATTGACCTGCGAGAAATACCCGTTGGAAAGGCTCTACAAGCGAAAGCGACCTCAGGAGCAACAGCCCAGGTATCGTTGACACTACAGACTTGTGATCCAACCCAAGGGAGTTACTCAGGTTCCCTGATCCCAGATTTAAGTATCGCAGGCTCAGATCGTAGTTTAAGTGATATCAGGCAAGACGAAATGGTACCGGAAAGTGCATGGTCGACCCAGGCTGGCTTCAGCATTTCCAGTCCTACTGATCCTGAATATTGGGCACAAATGCTTGGAGCAGGTTGGTATATCGACTGGAGCGTTCGATCTGACCCCCCCTTCGAATATCTTGAGCATTGGCAGATGGTCCGGGTGCACGAAGATTGTATTTCTCCATCCAGCGAGGATATTCAATGGGCAGCTGCGCATTACCCTGGCCGGGTGTGGATCATCGGGAATGAACCGGATGTGATCTGGCAGGATAACGTCAACGCGGATACGTATGCTGCCATTTACCACGACCTTTATCAGTTGATCAAATCCGCCGATGCAACGGCATTGATAGCCGTGGGTGGGGTCTCTCAGGCTACGCCATTGCGTTTGCAGTATCTCGATCTGATGCTCGAAGCTTATCAGGATCTTTATCAAGAGCCTATGCCGGTGGACTGGTGGACGGTGCATGGCTATGTGCTGCGCGAAGAAAAGGATTCCTGGGGGGTCGAGATCCCACCTGGGATCGCGGCAATCCAGGGTGAATTGCGTGAAGTCAGTGATCATGGCAGGTTCGACCTCTTCGAGAGCCAATTACGCCTCTTCCGCCAGTGGATGGAAGAACGCGGGTACCAACATACCCCCCTGGCTTTAACCGAATTCGGGATCCTGATGCCGGTTTCCTATGGGTTCCCAACTGATTTTGTGGCCAGTTATCTTGAGCAAACTTTTACCTGGTTATCCCGGGCAGAGGATGAATCCATCGGGTACCCCGAAGATGGCTATCATTTGGTCCAGAGATGGGCATGGTTCAGCATCTCGGACCCAACCTACTCAGCTTCCGACCTGGGAGATCTACCCAGCGGAAAATTGACGATCGTAGGCGAAAGATTTCGCAATACGATTTCAACCATGGATCCTTGATTAATGATGATACCCAACCCATTTTCCCTTCTTCGAAAATCATTCCTATTTCTGGTTGCCGGCGTTTTACTGATACAACCACAATCCGTAAAGCCAGAAATCCAATCCGCCCGGGCTGCTGCGATAGACACAGTTTGCCGCTTTGGAATTACCTCTCCCTTGGGAAGCGAGGGTTATGATATTGCCAGCATGGGGGTCGGGTCTTACCTGGATTGGGGAGCTGGATCCAATCCCAGTTTACCCAATGGGGTTGAATATATCCGTGTATTGCGCCTGCGTGATGACCTGTACCCGCAGACACTCGCCAACCTGCCTGATTGGATCCAGGCTAACCCAGGGAGTGTGTGGGTGGTTGGGAATGAACCGGACACCTATTACAGCGACCAGGATGGACTTCTCCCGGAAGTGTATGCTGACCGTTATTACGAATTAGCCACAATCATTCGCAGCCTGGACCCGACAGCCCGGATTACCTTTGGCA
>Ga0154901_186_pt1 | contig 11301 bp, 13 predicted proteins | sample Rifle2008BG19ft_FD_105873 | JGI IMG/M metagenome (GOLD analysis project Ga0154901, IMG submission 105873) | Chloroflexi bacterium RBG_19FT_COMBO_49_13 | reverse complement strand
TAGTCTGGTGCATTTCTGCCCTGAAATCAAACACGGGTGGGGAAGCTGGTTGTTCACTCTCCCCGGCAGGTTCTGTTGGAAGGATTTCTGGTGGTAAATATTCTGGATAATATTGCGCAACAACCACTCTGCCCAGCTCTCTACCTGCGATTGAAGCCACGGTCTCGTTCATGGTGCGCAGCTCAGGGCTATTCAAATAACTGATCCCTAAGGGACGTAATGTCAGATAATTATGGACCCATTCATGTGCCACCACTTCAGCCAGCCCATTGATATCGGTCGTCTCCATCACCATAGTCGGGTACAGACCAATCCCTCCGATCCCCACCACCAGGGAAGATACATTCAAGGATCGGTCCACCTTATCTTCCAATGCCTCCATCTGGTCAACACTAATTTCCGGGGAGATCGAGATATCGTGATCCTGCCTGATCACATCGCGCGGGGAGATGATCAACGCATCAGGCGGAGGGGTAGTGTGAAATAATACCGGGGGAAAAGCCTGCCCACCCCAGGTGAGATACGCATGAGCTGCAACCTGGTTGACCTGATCTTGCAGGATTGCTTCAGCCAGTGGCTCAAGCCTGGTGCGTTGGTCTCGCAGCGCGATTAATTGGCTGCGGAGCTCGACTGAGGCGGTGTCCGGGTCTCCAATATTCGGGTCAGCGTAAATCTCATTTAACTGAGCTTCCACCTGGTTAATTTGCCTGATCAGGTCCAATGCCGCCAGCACTGTGGTGGACTGCGCTTCGAGAGGCAGGTATTTTGATGTACCTAAGGCAAGCTCGCCCAGCTTGATGCCAATTGAGTTTAACGTCCAGGAAACGAAATCAAATTCAATCGCCCGGGTGAACGTTCGGACGCGCTCAAGCGGGTCTGATGGTGAAACTGTGCTAGCCCCCAGTATCACTGGCAAAGTGAGCAAGATGAATGACACCCAATAGGCTCTTTTAAAGGTCATGGCAGCCATAATAACCCGAGATGTTCCGGGTGTCAAATTAAACCCATGCGCGGCTAATTACCCTCCATGCTATAATCAACACGATGAATTTTCTCATCACGGGAGCGGCAGGTTTTTTAGGATCAGCCCTGGCAAATCGCCTGGCCTGGGAGGGACATCAGGTACGTGCGCTGGACGATCTTTCAACCGGGGATCCGAACGCGCTCCATCCCGAAGTACTCTTCACGCGTGGGGATGTAAATGATCGCCCCAAGCTATGGACACTATTGCAAGAAGTTGATTGTGTATATCACCTGGCTGCCCGGGTATCCGTCCCCGAGTCGGTGCTCTACCCACGTGAATATAACGCCGTGAACGTCGGTGGTACGGTTAGCATAATGGAAGCCATGCGCGATGTGGGAGTCCGCCGTGTAGTGCTGGTATCTTCCGGTGCGGTTTATGGAGACCAGCAAGCCCAGCCGCTGGTGGAAACCGCGCTGCCTAACCCGCGTTCTCCCTATGCAGTTTCAAAGCTTTCTGCTGAATATTACGTCCGCACCATTGGTGATCTGTGGGGGATAGAGACTGTCAGCTTGCGGGTATTTAATGCCTATGGTCAGGGTCAGCACTTACCGCCATCCCATCCACCTGTAATCCCCTTCATGTTAAAACAAGCTATGCGGAGCGGCACCATCATCGTACATGGGGATGGTACCCAAACGCGGGATTATGTCTACGTCGATGATGCCGTCAGCGCCATGGTTGCTGCCTCCACCGCACCTGGCTTGAATAACCTGGTGATCAATGTTGGCAATGGCACCGAGGTATGCGTGCGTGATCTTGCCAGCCTGATCATTCAAGTATCGGGCGGCAGGGCTGAGATTGTCTATAATCCGCGCACCGACCCCGGTGTCTCCCGCATGTGTGCCGACCTTACCCTGGCACGCAGCAAGCTGAGCTACCAACCACGGTTCTCACTTGCCGAGGGGTTGAAGCTCACTCTCGATCGTGACCCGCGCTTCCGGAAGGATGCCACCCGGCCTCTCCAGCCACCTCCCTCTGAAACATGAGCAGTTCTTTCTGGTTGATCCTGCTGGCTGTGCTCAGCTATGGGCTGCTGCATACTCTTTTGGCTTCAATAAAAGCGAAAGCCCTGGCACGCAACTGGTTTGGCTCAAAGACTGACCAATGGTTCCGTCTCGCTTACAACTTCATTGCTGTTTTTACCCTGCTCCCCATTTTGTTGCTCCCGATCCTCCTGATCGACAAGGAAATTTATCGGATCCCCTACCCCTGGGTCATTGGTACTCTAGCTATTCAGGCGTCTGCAATCGTTGTCCTGGTTGTGGGTCTGAAGCAAACCGGTATCAGCTCTTTTATGGGATTGCGCCAGGTCTTACTCCCCGAAAATACTTCCCCACCCAAGCTGGTCACCGGGGGATTGTATCGTTACGTTCGCCATCCACTCTACACAGCCGGATTGGTCTTCATCTGGTTGCTCCCCATCATGACTTGCAACCTCTTAGCGCTTAATATCGGCTTGACAGCTTATGTCTTGATCGGAGCATATTTCGAGGAACGTAAGCTGATGCTCGAGTTCGGCGAGGCTTATGCGGAATATTGCCGGCATACTCCCATGCTGATCCCCGGTTTGCGGTTGCCACATCGCGGGCATCCAAAATAATTTTGTCAGCCGGTTTACTCATCCATTCCACAGTTCCCATAACTTGACGTTTTTAAGAAATACGTATATTATATGAACTAATTGTTAGCTTCTTCCTAACAACTGGTGTAAATATGCAAAAGGGTAGTTACCTTACAACACTATTGCGTTCCAATAAGACTGTCTTTTCCTTCAAAGACGTAGCCATTCTATGGCATGACCCCGGCAGCTCAGCGACAAGAGTCCGATTGCATTATTACATCAAAAAGGGGGACTTATATCGAATCCGCAAAGGCTTCTATGCTAAAAGCAAGGAATATAACAGACTGGAACTCGCGACTCGGATATATACCCCCTCTTATGTGAGTTTTGAAACAGTGTTAGCAAAGGAAGGAATAATTTTTCAATATTACGATCAGATTTATGTTGCATCATATTTAACCAGAAAAATTAATATCGACCGACAGGCTTATACCTTCAGAAAAATCCAGACCAGCGTATTGACCGATACGATTGGGATTGAGCACATCACTGAGACCTCGATTGCCAGTAAAGAACGCGCTTTCTTGGATACTTTATATATGAATCAAGATTACCAGTTTGATAATCTCCGCTCGATTAACTGGGAAAAAGTATTTGATATATTACCAATTTACAATGTGCAACGAATGGCAAAAAAGGTCAATGGTTTATATAAACAGTCCAACGGTTGAATAGAATGTCATTAAATACCAGCACACATAAGACGATTTTGTTCCAGATATTAAAAGATATCTATCAGAACACCGGCATAGCCCCTTTTTTGGGATTTAAAGGTGGCTCAGCAGCCTTGATGTTTTATGGCTTGGATAGATTTTCGGTAGATCTCGATTTTGATTTGCTGGATGAGCACCGAGAGGAATATATTTTTCAACAGATGATTAAGATTGCTGAAAAACACGGTAGCATCAAAGAAGCACACATAAAAAGGTTTAGCCTTTTTATTGTCCTTTCTTATGCAGATAAAGCACGTAAGATAAAAGTGGAAATAAACCAGAGACAGTTTGGTTCGAGGTACGAGATAAAGACATATTTAGGTGTTTCTATGCAGGTTATGGTGATCGAGGATATGTTTGCCCATAAATTAATCGCCATGTACGAGCGGATCGGTAAGACCAGTCGCGATATTTACGATGTGTGGTTTTTCCTTAAATCGCATTACCCTATAAACCCGTCAATTGTTGAGAAACGTGCTCAGATGTCCGTGGATCAGCTGCTCGGAAAATGTATTACTAAGCTGGAAAAAATTGACAATCGCTACATTTTGGACGGTGTGGGTGAATTTTTAACCACCAGCCAAAAAAACTGGGCAAAAGCAAAACTCCGGGAGGAGACCATTGCATTGTTGAAACTGCGGCAGGAAGCTGGATGGATACCTCATTCTGGCTGAAGCTTCTCCTGAGTTTCATCGTCGGCAGCCTGTGGGTCACGCTCACCACGCTTAGCGCTGAACGGTTCGGGAGCAAGATCGGCGGATTGATCGGTGGTTTACCGTCCACTGTTGTGATCGCATTACTATTCATCGGGCTCACCCAGTCCCCACAGGTGGCTGCACAAGCTACCACGGTCATGCCACTCGCCCAAGGGTTGAACGGATTATTTGTTCTCACCTTCATGCTGCTTATCCGGCGTGGATTATTAGCAGGTATATTGGGTTCATTAATTGTCTGGCTCCTCCAGTCCACACTGCTGTACCTATTGGACCTGCGCCTCTTTTGGATTTCATTGCTCGGATGGCTTTCTTTGCTAATTTTTTGCTACCTCGTGGTCGAGAAGTGGATCAAAATTCCCTCCCATGGAGGGATGAAGATCTCCTACCCAACCTCCCAGTTAATCTGGCGCGCAATCTTCGGTGGGGCAGTCATTTCCATGGCTGTATTCATGGGTAAGCTGGGTGGAGCACTGCTTGGGGGCATCTTCGGATCCTTCCCTGCCATGTTCCTTACCACGTTGGTGATAAGTTATAAAAGCGGCGGCGCTGGATTCTCACGCTCGGTGGGTAAATCAATCTTGATCAGCGGTCTGATTAACGTCCCCATATACGAGATCATGGTCAGGTCTCTATATCCACCACTCGGTCTTGCAGCTGGAACCTCTCTCGCTCTGTTGTTTTCATTGGGTACGGGTTACCTGACCTACCTGTTCCTGAAAAACAGGCTTACGTAAATATATTTTTTATCCACTTGAACTACATCATTTGGAATAGATTCCTGGACCTCAACATGCCTGAGGCACCTGTGCTATACTTATTTTAACAATTCCTCCGCTCTCACCGCATTTGGAGGTGGACCCCATGTTCGAGCATCGCAAACAACCCCTGCTTTCCCGGCGTCAATTCCTCATCCGCCAGCTGATCTATCTGTTCATCGCCATCGCGATCATCTTTGGCTCGCTTGTGATGGGCATGCTGGGCTACCACTTCCTTGAAGGCCTCGCATGGATCGATGCATTGGTCAATGCTGCCATGCTCCTGGGTGGCATGGGACCCGTGAACGAACTGCACACCACTGGCGGAAAACTCTTCGCGTCTTTCTACGCCCTCTATTCCGGCATTGTCTTCCTGGTCTCGGTGGGGGTCATCCTGGCCCCGCTTTACCACCGCTTCTTGCACCACTTCCACCTGGAGATGGAGGAATCGTAGAGAAAATATTGTTAATGTTTTCGTAGTGATATCAATGTTGACTTAACCCTGCTGCTGTCCAATGCCCTTATTCTGGCTTTCCCTGGCTTTTATCAGCGGCATCCTGCTTTCAGCCAACCTCACGCTCCCCATCATCGGCTGGATATTGATTATCGTCGTCTCCTTGCTGCTCTCCCTCCCACCTGTCTACCAGCGTTGGAAGCGAACTATTCCCCTGCCGCTTGCTGATTTCACCCAGCGGCTTAAAATCACCAGCCTGAGAATCTATCCCCTGCTCTTCCTTTTCATCTCCCTGGGTGCCATCCAATACCAGATCACTCGCCCGGCATTCAACCCTGCGTTTATCGCCTATTACAACGACCAGCCAGCTGAATTCATCCTGGAGGGCGTTCTGGTTGACCCTCCGGATGCACGCGATACCTACACCAACCTGCGCTTGCGCATTGAGCTACTCCGTGGTATTGACGATGATCAGCTTACCCAGGTCAGCGGTCTTTTGCTTGCCAGGATATCCCCGGGCACTGCTTTCAGTTACGGCGATCGTATCCGCCTGCAGGGTGTGATTGAAACACCCGCTGAAAATGAGGATTTCTCATACCGCGACTATCTCGCTAACCAGGGTATTTACAGCACCATGCCTTATCCAACATCCAGCCTGCTCCAACATGGACAAGGCAGCATTATCTTATCCGCTCTTTACACCATCCAACAGCGTGCGCTGGAGGTCGTTTACCGCCTCTTCCCCGACCCCGAAGCCTCCCTGATGGCCGGTATCCTGCTTGGGGTACAATCTGGCATACCTCAACAGGTTCAGGAAGCCTTTCGTCTAACGGGTACCAGCCACATCATCGTCATTTCCGGGTTTAATATCACCATCATTGCCGGACTATTCACCTTTCTGTTCAACCGTTTGCTTGGTAAACGCACTGGCGCAATTGTATCTGCCAGCGGGATAATTTTCTACACCTTGTTGGTGGGTGCCAACGCAGCGGTCGTTCGAGCTGCCATCCTTGGAATGCTGACCCTGCTGGGGCATCAGGTAGGTCGTCGTCAGGTGGGCTTGAACAGTCTGGCTATCATCGCGGCCTTGATGGCCGCGATCACGCCAACCGTCCTATGGGACGTCAGCTTCCAGCTTTCCTTCGCTGCTACGCTCGGTATTATGCTCTATGCTGAGCCGTTCACCCGAAGTTTCACCACCTTCGCTGCCCGTTTTATCCCCCATGAGAAAGCTGAACGACTGGCTGGTCCAATTGCCGCCTATTTCCTGCTCACCCTGGCTGCCCAACTCACCACGCTGCCGCTCATGGTTTATTATTTCAAGCGTATCTCCCTGACTGCGCTTATTGCCAACCCGCTCATCCTACCCGCTCAACCCCCATTGATGGTCCTGGGTGGGCTGTCAGTCATTGCCGGCTTGCTCTTCCTGCCCCTGGGACAGTTACTTGCCTGGGCTGCCTGGCCTTTCAGTGCTTATACCATCCGTATGGTGGAGTGGCTGTCTGCCATCTCCCACGGATCCATTCCGCTTGGACAGGTCGCTTTTTCCGTCATCTTGCTCTCCTACGCCTGCCTCTTTGCCATCACATTCGCACGCTCCCATCTATCTAGACTATTTGCTCGCCTGACACCTGCCATCCCGCTCACCCTCCTGGTGGTAACTACCGTCATGGTATGGAAAGCTGCTTTTTACGCCCCGGACGGTTTGCTGCACGTCACCATCCTGGAAGTGGGAACAGGCGAGGCCGTGCTCATCCAATCTCCAGAAGGGCGCTCCGTGCTGATCAATGGGGGGGCGAGCACCATCCGCTTATCTGATGGACTGGGCAGGCGCCTGCCACCCTTCAACCGTTCCCTGGACTGGCTGGTGGTCGCAGACATCGACAACGAAGACCTGTCGGGTATTGCGGGTAACCTGGAACGCTTCAATCCCGCCAATGTGCTGTGGGCAGGCAACACTTATGGGACGCGCTCCGCCACCGAGCTTTGGACCGACCTCATCACGTTATCCATCCCCATCACGCGCATGCAGCCCGGGCACAGTCTCGACCTGGGTCCCGGTGCCACTTTGCAAGTACTTTCCATCGATGCGCGTGGGGCTGTCATGCTCCTGGAATGGGAGAACTTCCGCTTACTCCTTCCCATGGGGATGGATTTCGATGCCTTGGAAACCCTTCAGAGTACTTCAACTATGCGCAATGTTTCCGCCCTGCTACTGGCTGAATCCGGCTATGCTCCACTCAACCCGCCTGAACTGATCTCCTTTCTACACCCTCAGCTTGCCCTGCTCAGCGTCGCCCCAGCGGACCGCAGCGGTCTGCCCTCCCCAGAAACACTGAAGGCACTGGAAGGATACAATCTGCTGCGTACAGATGAGAATGGATGGATCGAGCTGACTACGGATGGGAAGCAGATGTGGGTAGAGGTAGAGAAAAATCCATAATCCTACTTGTGAATCGGATAAGATAACTTATTGACACCGCACGAATTACCGTGTACACTATGTATCGTGTTAATCAGATGGAGGATAAAATGCTAAAAAATATTACTTTTAGCGCAGATGAAGAACTCATCCGTAAGGCACGCGAGCGAGCAGCAACTGAGAGAACAACATTGAATGAGGAATTCAGGCGATGGCTAGAGAAGTATGCTGAGAGACCCCATTCAACAGCAGCTTACAATGACTTGATGAAACGCTTTGATTACGTAAAACCTGGACGTTCATTCCAAAGGGACGAAATGAATGAACGGTAAATACTTCATCGATACAAATGTTTTCATCTATTCTTTTGATATAAACCAGCCCACAAAGCAAGAACGCTCCAGGGAGCTTATCCAGATTGGATTGGGATCAGGATTTGGGATCATCAGCACTCAGGTGATCCAGGAATTTTTAAACGTGGCAACACGAAAGTTTGCTGTTCCGATGAAACCTGAAGATAGCAAGGCATATTTACGCCTAGTTATGAATCCCTTATGTCAGGTCTATCCAGACCTCTCCCTCTATGAAGCCAATTTGGATCTTCAGGCAGAAACCGGGTATTCATTTTATGATTCTTTGATTCTCTCAGCTGCAATTCGCGGCGGATGTAGTTTCCTTTTCACAGAAGACATGCAGGACGGTCAGGAAATCCACGGCGTTATGATCAAAAACCCATTTATATAATCAAGTGCGACCAATCACTAGTCGGACCTGGCAGCGCAGTATTTGCTGCAAGATTTATACACGCTGGTGTCAGTTATTCCGGCTCTCGAAACCCTCGACGCTTTGCCGTTCTACTCACTGCTTCACACAAACCAGAACGGCTTGATCAAGGTCAGCACGGATGGGAGTCAGATGTGGGTGAAGGTGGAGAGGAAGTGAACACCTTCCCAATGGCCTTTTTCTACCTGCTCTACCCCTCGAGTTCTATCAATATCAATTCGATTTTAGGTTTTATCTGGGGTATATCACGCATGACGACGTCCCATACAATCTGGAGATCAACATTATCATAACCATGGATTATGCGATCCCGCATACCTGCCATGCCTTTCCACGGTATATCTGGGTATTTTTGACGCACCTCATCAGGCACGCGTTTTGCTGCTTCACCGATGATTTCCAAGGATCTTACGACAGCAAAATTGATCCGAAAATCGCTTTCGAATTGTGAATAGCTCACACCTTCGAGCAGGGTCTCAGCCTTGTCCATTCCATCGAGGATATCTTCAACAAAATCCAGGAATTCACGGCTCATAGCGGGACCATTTCCTGTAATATTCGCATGCCGATGCGTTTTTTAAGATTTTCCTTGATGGCCAGATCTACCTTAACTCCCAAGAGCTGGCTTAAATAATCTTCAAGCTCAACCAGGCCGATTAAACTGATCCTGGGAGGTCTATCCAGCTCTATCAATATGTCCAGGTCGCTATCCGGGCGTTGTTCCTGTCGAACATAAGATCCAAACACTCCCACGATTTTCACACCAAAATTCTCAGCCAGATAAGTTTCTTGTTCCCGAAGAGTTTTTTGGATCTCATGAAGGCTTTTCATGCTTCGATTATACCTGATTGGCATAAAATCTAATAATCGAGCTGGGATTTCAGGGCGACCTTTGCTAGTCTGCACACCTGCAACAAACATCGTTAAGGGCAAGTGAAAACGAAGTGCGGAACGCAGCGGTCTGCCTTCCCCAGAAACCCTGGAGGCATTGGAAGGATACAACCTGCTACATACGGATGAGAACGGCTGGATCGAGCTGACAACGGATGGGAAGCAGATGTGGGTGGAGGTGGAGAGAAAATGAATTAACAAACCACCGTTGATGGAAAAATAACCGAATAGACTAGATGTAGATAATCACGAACATGACCTTTGGGATACATTCAAGTGCGAGATTAGACATGACCTAATAAATCGTGCGTCGACAATAATCTGTCATAGTAATCCGTCAAAGTAATTTACCGTTTATTTTTGTTTTTAATCACGTTTATTGGTTTTGAAAAGAATCACCATCGAAGTGAAAATTACATCGACTTTGGTTTTACATTTATGGCATTAACGTCACCATCGTCGCTCTATTATCTACCTTCCGTTCAGTCGTTATTTGGTATACGCTAGAGAATCTCTGCTCCTTCGATGGATGTGCATTACTTAGCTGTTGATTCGACTTGTATTGAGGATGACAAACTTTTGCTAGCTAAAAATGCCTCCATGGCTGCCTCGCCAGCCATCCTGACGGCATCCCTGCGCTCGGGGGACATATCAAACTCCATCGTTCCGATGCCTTTGGCAGGCAAATGGCAGATCTTATCATCATATGCCGAGAGCATAGCCCTGTCATGAGCTGAAAGAATGGTATTGGTTAAGCCATATATACGTAACTTCATGGCTTCCAACAAGTCAATCTGATTGAGTATGCCAGGTGCACTCGTAGATTGGGCGACTGGTTCTCCCGCCCCCGGAACTTCAAGCGACTCATCGATCAACAATCCAATCACATTCTCTGATTGCATACCTTCCCCCATGATCTCATCGATGTTTTCATCGCTGGCCACGAAAAAACTGATGGGGAAATTGGAAAGTAATCCCCCATCAATCACCCGGTTCCCTTCCAGGTTCCGTCCTCGATAGGTGCCCCATTCCTTCCTCCAGATCACTTCCTGCCAGGCAAAAGGAAAACTCATCGACATACGCACTGCCCAAACAGTCGGTACCGATGGCGCAGTGCGGTGATTCAGCACCAGCATCTCACGACCAGTAAGATCAGAAGCTACAACCGATAGATCCCGGCCGGTTTTTTGGCTAAACTCCAACAAAGTTGAATCAGCCAGGCAGCGGTCCCTTACATTCAGCTTTTCCTGAAGCCAACGGATAAATTCATCACCTGCATACCATCCCCCCCACAAAAAAAGTGAGGTAAGGTGACGGAACAAATCTACCTTGACCATACTATTGATGAGATTGTCTACGATTGGCTCGATCAAGTCTGGAACCGCCGGATTATTCAATTCAGTCCGCAGCCAATAGCCCAGCTGATCCTTAACAACAACATCCTCATAAATAGTCGGTGTATCCATGAAGGTCGTAAAACGGGGTTTACCATCGGGCGTCTGCTCAACGATTGCGTCCAGGGCTTCCTGTGCGCTGTACCCGGCAGCAATTAAACAAGCCGTAATGGAGCCGGCCGAAGTCCCAATTAAGCGGCGAGGTGTGTGCCCATGGCGCTCGAATGCTTGTAATGCGCCTACGAATCCGACACCTTTCGCTCCACCACCCTCAAATACAAGATCGTATTCCATTATATTTTCCTCCTCTTTATATGGTAGTACTATTTTATCAAGTTTTATTTTTTTGCATTGAGGTTCTAAAGGATGATTACCTCTACTGCCGATGGCCTGCAGATGTGGGTGCAGGTGGATATGCAACTATTGCTTACAAGAGTCTACTGCAATAAGCTCAAATTAACCAGCCTGAATGGGCTGATCGACAATATTTTGACCGCAAATAAAGAAAGATTGAATTTTGTATTCAAC
>Ga0154901_151_pt10 | contig 11383 bp, 8 predicted proteins | sample Rifle2008BG19ft_FD_105873 | JGI IMG/M metagenome (GOLD analysis project Ga0154901, IMG submission 105873) | Chloroflexi bacterium RBG_19FT_COMBO_49_13 | reverse complement strand
GGTCCATTCTCCTTTAACGATGACTTCACTACCAACAGCGGGGATTGGGAGGATTGTGAGCTATGCAGCTGGGAGAACGAGGCTCTGTTGATGGGACCATTCCTGCCGAGCTCAAATTTCCATAAAAATTACTGCACAGGCTGCGGAATGCGCACCTATTATGAGGTCTCCGTCGATGGGACCTTTATAGACGGGCAGGTTGATCGCTTCTTTGGTGTGTTCGTCGGTGATGCCAAGGGAAAACAGTACTATTTCGGCATCTCCCCCTGGCAGTTTTATATCATTGGGCAACACACGGATGAAGGCGATTCGTGGGAAGTTCTCGACTTTCAGTGGAGCGGCACCGTGAATGGCAGTTACGCCACCAACCATTTCAAAATTACCATCAAGCCAGCCTATCAGCCTAACACGGCAGACTACTTGTTCTCACTAAACGACACAATCGTATATATCATTTACGGTATTCCCGTCGGACCTTCCAAGGTTGGTCTGGGGATGGACTGGCACGCTGTCACCGTCAGCTATGATAACTGGCAGTATGTGGAGATCGAACCATGATTATGATGAAGAAAATCCTAATTGTGTCCTTTATCCTCAGCATGCTATTAGTTGCCTGTGGACCAGATGTTCAGGATCAGGCAGCTACCTCGGCAGCTCAGACTATTGCGGCAGCTTCGCCCACTCCTTTACCGAGCGACACCCCAACCCCCACCGATGTGCCAACCAATACCCCCATACCCACGGATACACCCATTCCCACCAATACCCGCACTGCCACCCGCACTATACCGCCCACCAAGACCCGTACCGTCACTCCCACCCCTGGACCCTTCTCTTTCTTCGATGACTTCACCAGCGACTCAGGCGGTTGGGGAGAATGTGCAGAGTGCCGATTGGAGAATGGCACCTTCATCATAGGACCTTTTGATCCTTCCAGTTTTTTCCACGACGTCTATTGCATTACTTGCGATGAGAATAATTTTTATCGCATGGCTGTGGATGTCACCTTCATTGATGGAGAAGTGGACCGCTTCTTCGGGGTGATCTTCGCCGATGGAGCGAAGTATTCCTATTACCTGGGTATCTCACCCTGGGGATATTACACCCTCTCACGATGGCATTGGGCTGATGATTATTGGGAAAATCTCGCCTTTGAGCAAAGCAATGCTGTGATCGGCAGTTATGGCACCAATCACATCGAAGTCATCGTACAACCTGCCACCAATGCCGACTATGCAGACTATTACATATATATAAACGATATCCTGGTTAAGGTAATTTACACGCTGGAAGTAGAACACACCTGGGTGGGACTGGCAATGGATTATCACGCTCAGGTGGCAGCTTACGATAATTGGGAATACGTAGTGATAGAGCCTTAGGAATCAAGACTTCGCAGGGTGATCAAATCTGTGAGGTCTCACCTGCATGCTTATTATTGATTAGGGTACCAATCCCAGAACCAGTATGCCAGTCCCTGCCATTTTCCCCAGCGTTCAAAGGTGGATAGCACCTGCATGGGGGTGATCTTTTCGCCCCCATAGAATTCGTTGGATACGACTTTCAACGCCCATGAATCCACTGGTACGTAGTCATAGCGCCCCAGCAACATGAGCAGGTTGGCAGCCGCATAACCGCCCACTCCCTTGATGGTCATCAGCTCCTTGCGCAGCTCTAGGGTACTCAAGCTCGTAGTCTTTAACGCTTCCAGGTCCAACTCGCCGGAGGACACTCGTTGGGATAGCTCTGCTACATAGGGGGCGCGGTAGCCCATACGGCATTGTTCGCGCAAGGTGGGTTCGTCCACCTGCACCAGGCGTTCCGGTGTGGGGAAGGCATGCAGCTCAAGTTCACAAGGTAAGGGGTCACCGTAGCGCGTGGTGAGCTCGCGGCACATGCGCAGGGTGTGTTTCCACAGGGTATTGGTGGTCAACAGTGTGCGGATGACATCCTCGAACAAGCTGGGGGAGCGCAGCACCCTGCCGGCTTTGCGTTCAACCATCCTGGTCAACTTGGGTTCCTGGCGTGCCAGGGTATAGAATTCTGTAAAATCCTGTTCCAGGTCGAGTATCCAGGTGATGTGGCGAGAAAGCTCAGTTTGTTCGCCTTCTGTCAGCAGATCCGTTGAATCGACCCGCAGGGAATTTCCAATCGTATGCACTTCGAAGCGTAGCACCTTACTCGTGCTTAAGCGCATAATGTAAGAAAGGCCTTGGTCAGTTGTCTCCCCAAAGGGCGTCATTTGGATCCACCCATGTGAGCGGACGACCGCAGGTAAGGAAAAGGATGTTGGTGGGATGAGGGTGAAGGTCATGGCAGCTTCCGTGGGTTGGTATGGAGATTATTGAATATATTCCGGATCGTCAATCCAGTGATCTGGGTTGACGGAGATGTATTGGGTGATGGATTCCAGTTCTGATCCGTTTCGGAGGATATGCTCGTAATAATTTCGTTGCCGGATATATTTCATACCTAATTTTAATCGAGCACGGCGAGTTACCGCAGCCTTAAATGTGCGAACAATAGTTGGAATCGAACCAACAACAGGTTGACCAAATTTTTCAATTGTAGGGGCGCGATATATCGTGTCCCTACAATCACCTTCATAGATGGTGATAATCCCTTGGACATGATTTGGCATTACTACAAATGGTTCTATGCTAGTATCTAAAAAATGGTCAGGAATTTCCAGCCAACATTCCCGAACTATCTTTCCAAGGTCATTTATTTGTATTGCTTTATCAATGATCTTTCCAAAAATACATTTATAACCATTTGTCACCAGCGTAATAAAATATGCGCCGGGTTGGGCGTAATCATATCCATTCAATCGGATAGATCGACGATGATAATTGATTGAATGACCTGGCATGATGGTAACCTAATCATTGGTATCGGCGGGTCGTGACCCGGCATTACCAATAGAAATTATCACTTCCATGAATCCTTCTGGTAAATGGCAAATTTCTGTATTTTCCACCCCCGTATCGTTGTTCTCTACAATCAATATCGATGCATCGCGACTTAACAAAACGGTGTGCCAGACGTCCAGTTTCACGTTGTATAATTTGCCCAATTCCATCCTCTGCGGAAATACCCCCTCTACAGACTCACTCTTACCGCCCAGAATGAGAGTTGCCTGACCCTGCAGTAACACAAACACCTCATCTGTCTGGGTATGGCGCTCCATAAAGTTAATATTCCTGGGTAGCAATGCCGGCTCCCAGCGTAGGATTGCCGTGCGCCAGGTACCAAAATCGATAAGAGGACGGTAACCTTCCCCTTTATATTCCCTGACCTCCAAATATTGCACATCCATGTTATCTTTCCTTCACTTGCCCAGCCAGACAACTACACGATGCTCTGAAAGTATCCCATGCAACACCAGCAGGTTGCCATCGACCGGCATACCATCCACTTCCATCCTTGTCACTCCCCGACTGACATGCTGCGGGTTATGCACTGTGATATACAGCGTGCTGCCCCGGAAACTACGCTCAACCGAAAAACCCTCCCACTGAGGTGGAATGCATGGATCGAGGCGCAAACCATCATACTCTGGACGGATGCCCAGGATCCACTGGGTGATGGCAAGATAATTCCAGGCAGCTGTGCCGGTGAGCCAGGAATTCTTCGCTTCGCCAAAGCGAGGTGCTTCACGCCCAGCAATCATCTGCGCATACACGTACGGTTCGCAACGATGCACCTCGCTGATCTGCTCACGGTTGGAGGGATTTATGCGCAGGTAATAATCATGCGCTGCAGCACCATTCCCCATCAGGGCTTCTGCAATCATGATCCAGGGGTTGGTGTGGCAGAAAATGCTGCCATTTTCTTTATATCCAGGTGGATAAGTGGAAATCTCGCCCAGGTTTAGATAATAGTGTGAGTATCCCGGCTGGTGAAGCATGATACCATGCTTGGTAGCTAACCTCTCAGCCACAGAATCTAATGCCAGCCGGGCTTTGCCATCGGTGATTCCCAAACCCGCCATGATGCACATACCCTGTGGTTCAATGAAAATCTGCCCTTCCTTACAGGTGTGGGAACCAACCGGTTCACCAAAATCATCATAGGCACGACGGAACCAGGCACCATCCCAACCCGCCTCCCACACAACCCTTTCCATACTTTCAATCGCCTTGTGATAGTCGCCGACTGCCTGGTCATCCGTCTTATGCCTGATAATTTGCACCATCTCTTTCGCCGCCAGAATGAACAAGCCGGCGATGAAAACACTCTCAGCTACTTTGCCATCTTTGTTCGTAGTGGTCTGGAAGGATTGCCCTGGGGAGATGGAAAAACAATTGAGGTTCAAGCAATCATTCCAATCGGCGCGCCCGATGAGCGGTAGACCATGTGGACCTAGCCGGTCGAGTGTGTAGTGCATGCTGCGTTGCAAATGGTCGTAAAGGGTCTCCTCTGTACCGGGGGTATTATCGTATGGGACGAACTCATCCAGGATATCCCACTTCCCGGTTTCCTTAATATAGGCTGCCACCGACACCATCAACCACAATGGATCGTCATTAAAGCCTGATCCGACCTCGTTGTTACCGCGTTTGGTGAGTGGCTGGTATTGGTGATAAGCACCACCTGTGAATAACTGGGTGGCTGCCAAATCCAGGATGCGGCTCCGGGCTTGTTCCGGCATCAGTTGGACGAAACCAAGCAAATCCTGATTGGAGTCGCGAAAGCCCATCCCACGCCCAATGCCCGACTCGAAATACGATGCCGAGCGTGAGAAATTAAAGGTTGCCATTAACTGGTAAACATTCCAGATGTTGACCATGCGGTCTGTGTGAATATCGGGAGTGTGCACCTGGAGCTTGGATAATAACCTCTGCCAATGAGTTTGTAGAGTCTCAAAAGCTGCATGAACTTCAGCTGGCTGCAGGAAACGCACTATGATAGGAATCACGGTGTGTTTGTTGATGGTCTGAGAACCAGGAGGGTCAAACTTGTCAACCAGCGGGTTCTCATGGTAACCCAACAAGAAGGTGACTGCCCTTTGCTCCCCGGCTTGTAGATGCACTCGCACATGTCCTGCACCGATCGGCTGCCAACCGTGCGCGATGGAATTGCTCAGGGTTCCGTTTTCCACCCTCGTGGGAGAATCCCAGCCCCGATAGTGTCCAAGAAATGCTTCCCGGTCAGTATCGAAACCTGCCAGTTTTTCCGAACAAGTGAAGAAGGCAAAATGATCCCGGCGTTCGCGGTACTCGGTTTTGTGATAGATCACCCCATCCACCACCTCAACTTCACCCACCGAGTAATTGCGTTGGTAGTTGGTGGCATCATCCATCGCGTCCCACAAACAGAACTCTACGGTTGCGAAGATGGATAGATTGACTGCCTCGGGGCGCTGGTTGGTAAGAGTCAGCTGCCAGATTTCAAGGTTCGCGTCCAACGGGATGAAGTAACGGGTATTGGCATTAATCCCTGCATAGGTGGATTGGATGGTCGTATAACCCATCCCATGCCGGCACTGGTACCCATCCAGGGGTGTGCGGGTGGGTTGCCAGGTGGGTGACCAGAATTTGGAAGGAAACGCATCGTCGTCGCGCAGGTAGATGTAGCGCCCACCAGAATCAAGCGGTGCGTTATTGTAGCGGTAGCGAGTCAGGCGCCTGAGTCGAGCGTCCTTGTAGAAAGAATATCCCCCGGCGGTATTGGAGATAATTCCAAAATAATCTTCACAGCCGAGATAATTGATCCACGGTAGGGGGGTGTCAGGTCTGGTAATGACATACTCGCGCTTCTCATCATCAAAGTAGCCAAACTTCATTAAGCCCTCAAAAGATTTGTACTCTGCTAAACAAGTTTTAGTGAATTATCAATCGGATTCGTGGATTTTAGTCAGTAATCCTTTCACGATGTCTTCCGGTGATGATGGCAGAGCACCGCCTAGGAAGTGGAATCTGTCCGGCAAGGGCATATCCATAAAAAAGCTCATGCTATCCATTCCGATAATCTCGCTTTCTCTCCCACCAAGGTCAGCCTGCAATTGGGCGGGTAATTGCAGAATGAACGAAGAGAGGACACGTTTACCTCGTGGATCTTCCATCCACTCGCGGAGGGTCGATACGTGATTCAATAGGCTGGGAAGCTCCTGGGTAGATTGAAGGGTAACAGTCTGGACGCAGCGAATGTCGGCAGATGATGCACCAATCAGGATGTCGAACTCCCCATCTTCGGTAACCCACTGATTGTAAGCGGGGTGATAATATGCGAAAGCGCGGAAATCGAGCTCCAGTGTAACGGTCTTTGTCTCGCCGGGTTGGAGCTCAACCTTGGCAAAGCCCTTAAGCTCTTTGGGTGGTCGGACCAATCGTGATTTGTGATCGTGCACATATACCTGGACTACTTCCTTGCCGGCTAGCTTGCCGGTATTGGTTACGTCCACAGAAACAGTCAAGCCATATAAATCCTTAAAGGTTGTCGCTGATACTTTGGGATTATTGAAATTGAATGTGGTGTAGCTCATTCCGTGCCCAAAGGGGAATTGCACTGGTACAGCTTTGGCATCATAATAACGATAGCCGATGAAGATACCCTCGCCATAACGCACCTCGCCATTTTCTCCGGGGTAGTTGATGTAGGCTGGAGTATCTTTCAATCGTATCGGGATGGTCTCCGCCAATTTGCCGGAGGGGTTGACCTTGCCATAGAGAATATCAGCGATTGCCCCACCACCTGCCTGTCCCATCATCCAGGTCTCGAGGACAGCAGCAGTGCCGTCAATCCATTCGCTCATCACCACTGGAGAACCATTATTTAGAATGACGATGGTCTTGGGCTGAGCTGCGGTAACCGCTTTAATCAAAGCAACCTGATGCGGGGTCAAGTCTAGGTCAGGTCGGTCATAGCCTTCCGATTCCTTGGACTCCGGCAGGGCAAGGTAAAGCAATGTAACTTCAGCTCTTCGGGCATTATTAACGGCCTCGTCGATAAGTACCTGGTCGAAACTGCCTTTCGCCGGATAACCTTCAGCGTAACTCAGCTTTGCATCCCCAGCTAATTTTTGAAGCTCTGTAAATGGGTTGTCCACCTGGGTCGGGTTGATATGCGAGCTGCCTCCACCCTGGAAGTACGCAATTTTTGCAGCCCTACCAATGACTGATAGGTGCTGTTGCCCTTTCAAAGGCAGGATCCCGTCGTTTTTAAGCAGGACCATGCCTTCCGCGGCAAACCGTCGTGCCAGGGCGTGGTGCGCAGCGATGTCAAACGAACCACCTTTGGGGATCTCGGCAGCTTTATAGACAATCCCCAGGATCCGTCGTACCGACTCGTCCAGCACCGATTCGCTCAATTCTCCAGACCGGACAGCTTCTACGACTGTCTTTACCCGCTGAGCCCTCGGTCCGGGCATTTCCAAGTCTACGCCAGCTTTCAAAGAGGCCACCCGGTCATGGACAGCACCCCAGTCGGAAACGACCAATCCCTCAAAACCCCACTCGTCCTTGAGAATATCCACCAGCAGCCTATGATTCTCAGCCGCGAAGGTGCCATTGAGCTTATTATAGGCGCACATCACCGTCCAAGGCTGGGCTTTTTTTACAGCGGTCTCAAAGGCGGGTAGGTAGATCTCTCGCAGGGTACGTTCATCGACTTTGGCGCTGATGGTCAGGCGCTGGGATTCCTGGTTATTGGCAGGAAAATGTTTGAGGGAAGTGCCGACACCTTTGCTTTGCATACCAGCGATGTAGCTGGCAGCCATCTGCCCAGCCAGGTAGGGATCTTCTGAGAAATACTCAAAATTGCGCCCACCAAGCGGGGTACGCTTCATGTTCACCCCGGGACCCAGAATTACGTCAACTTTTAAGGCGATACTCTCCTGCGCCAGTGCCTGTCCCATGCTATGAATCAAATCCACATCCCAGGTGGAGGCTATACAGGATGCGGTTGGAAAGCACGTGGCAGGCAGACTTTTCGCGATCAGGGAATTTACATTGGCTGCATGACGCACTCCATGAGGCCCATCAGCAACGGTCATTTCCGGCACACCTAAGCGGTCAATTGGGGTCGTTGTCCAGGGACTCGCCCCGGTACACAAGCTGGCTTTCTCTTCTAGGGTCATATTTTTTATCAAATCTATAATATTCGTCATGGTTCAATCCTATCTGAGTGTTCCGCCAACAGGCGGGAATATGTGTAAAAATAGGCTAATGCGGGCATCTATTAACAAATCTTCAGCTCCATTCGCTCTAATAATATAAGCATGTTAATAGGAATCATATATCGAGCGGACGTGAATTTCTTTTTTTGCTTGCCTCAATGACCAACCGGGTGGTAATGGACAGGATATCCGGGTTGTCCGACCAGGAGGCAAGCTAAAATAGTTATCGCTGAAAACGACATCTGTGTTAGTCAATGATACTTCTACCCATAGTGCAAGGGATTGGGAAGTCAATTCAGCGATTAATTGGCCTTTCTCGCGATGCAGGTCTATCCTCACAGCTGGATCGGAAAGCGATAAATGTTTTATCGGAGCAAAGCCCGCTGTTTGCCGTGAAATCAGCTGATCTCCCTGCCATAATTCAGCAATAAAAACCAGCCTGCGGATGTTGTCATCCGAAACGCGGTCGGAAAAGTCCAGCTTGCATACCTGGGTCGCAGCTTGCGGAACGACCATGACATGTGCTTGTCCTGATGCCAGGACTTCTCCATCCAACATCTCCAACGACCACTTCGTGGTCCCCTCCCAGGTTTGGAGTAAGTCACTGGACACATATACAGTCTGTACAGGCGGTGTGTCCTCAATGGAAAGCAGTATAGGTGCATAGAAGCGGAGTGCAGCATAATGCAACGCTTTCCAACGACCAAAGTAGTCCAGGCTAGACCATGAAGCTACTGGCCAGCAGTCATTGAGCTGCCAATACAGTATTCCCGCGACTCGATTTGGATAGCGCCGCCAGTGTTCCACACCATAACGGATACCTTCCGCCTGGAGTGCCATGCTCAGGTAGACCAGCGAGGAAAAATCCTTGGGTAGACGGAACGTATCCAGCAATTGTCCGACCATAATGGAATTTCCGTTGGCATTTTTCTGGTGTTGCTCCATGATGTAAGAGGTCATGTTCCAATCGGTTTCGTCCGCATAAGTGCGGATAGTGGTCAGGGGAGGCAATGCCTGGAAGCCAAACTCGCTCATAAAGCGTGGGTATTGGTTCCGATATGAGGTAAAAGGTTTCCTTCCGTGCCAAACATCCCAGTAATGTGAGTCTCCCTGTCGTTGACCATTTGGGTCGGAGAATGGAGTATCGGAGGAAGGTGAGCTTGGCCAATAGGAATGATCTGGGTCCTCGCTATGGCACCATGCGGATAGTGTGTGGTGGAAAAACCGGTCGTAAGCAGCCTTCAAAACCTGAAATTCGGAGTCTTTCCAGTTCCACTCCACCCAACCCCATTCCATCTCATTATTTCCACACCAAAGTGCCAGGCAAGCGCGGTGTCGAAGACGGCGAATGTTTTCGACGACTTCCACCCGGATATTTTCCAGAAAGTCGGGGATGTCCAATGGGTAAATACTGCAAGAGAAGATAAACTCCTGCCAGACCAGGATCCCATAACGATCACAGAGATCGTAAAATCTCTCGTCTTCATAGAATCCACCGCCCCATACACGTAACATGTTTTGGTGTGTCTCGGCTGCTGAGTGGATTAACCATTCCAATGATTGATCCGTAATCCGGGTGGGAAACGAATCCGCCGGGATCCAATTAGAGCCTTTGGCAAGGATAGGGACGCCGTTGACCACAAAGACAAAGGAACGTCCCCACTGGTCTTCCTGCTGGCGTAATTCAATCGTGCGCAGCCCGACTTGAAATCTCTGCTGATCCAGCGGTTCAGCATGTGAAGCATCCCTGCGCATAAGAGAGACTTCCACCTGATAGAGTGGCTGCGCGCCATAGCCATTCGGCCACCAGAGTTTAGGTTTGGGGATTGGTACTTTCAAGATCACTAAATCACGAGTGGTAATAGCAATTTCTTTTTTAAGGATCCCTCCATCCGGGGCAGTAATGCATATTACCGCTTTAAGAGTCATATTCCCCCAGCGCTCGACAGTAACCCGAGCCTCAAGGAAAACCTTTCCATTATTGTGGTCTTGACGAATTTTAGTATCAATAATACGCGCTGCGCTAAAACCCTCCAAACGGATATCCTTCCAGATGCCAATTGGCGGGAGCTGAGGTCCCCAGTCCCAGCCAAACTGATATGGGGCTTTTCGCAGGTGTGGACCACCGGCGATCGCCTGAGGGACGCCAGGCAGAGGACGGATGGTCTGCTTCTCGGTAATATATTTCACTGGGGAGGAGAACTTGATCAACAAGTCATTGGCGCCCTCTACATGTAAAAAAGATTTGACTTCCCATTGATATTGACGGAACATATTATTCGTGTGACCAAGCTCATCACCATTGAGGAAAACCGTCACCAGGGTGTCCAACCCATCGCAAACCAATAACACCTTATCTTCCGAAAACAACCCATTCGTACATCTAAAGCTGGTCCGGTATTCCCAATCGGACTCGGCCACCCACTGAACGCGTTTTTCGTTGTCACCCACAAACGGGTCGGGGATCCGACCCAGGGCTAATAAATCGGTATGCACGCCGCCGGGAACGCTAGCGGGTAACCACTTTTCCGTGCCTACCTGGCGAAATTCCCAAGTACCTGCCAAAGATTGAATTCTCATCAAGCGTTTTCCTTATGTATCTGCCTTGTCAGTTCATGGATAATCGGTAAAATCCAAACAATCCCAGGAACACCACCACCAGACAGATGGGGATCACCTCCAGCGAAACCTTGCGTGCCAGGACCCCCAACAGGCTGGGGATAATTGCTGTTCCAAAACCGGAAGCAGCCATTTGCATGCCAATGGTATTGGCTGCGAAATTCGCACCCACCCGCTGGCTGGTACCTGACATCAAGGCTGGGAAGATGGGAGCGATGGAGAAACCAATCAAAGCCACCGCTAGCAGATTTGCCACTTCGGACGGATTCCAGACCAGCAGAGCCGCGCCCAGCAAGGCGCCCACCAGGCTGCCCTGCACCAGGAGATTGACGCCCACTCGTTTGGCATACAAGCCCGCTATCACCCGGCCAACAGTAAAAGTCGCCCAATAACTACCAGCCCAGAATCCAGCCGCAGCCGGGTTGATACCGCGCGCCTCAATCAGCAGGCTATAAGTCCAAATTCCTAGTGACGCTTCAGCACCGACATACAGAAAAAACAACAGGAAACTCAACCACACCTGCGGTTGGTGCAGCGTTTCTCCCAATGGCGTTTTGTAATCGGTCAGGCGCTTGGGTTCGTCTCTCCCAACAAATGTATCTTTTCGATTCCACATTGGCCGAGTCAGCGCAAAGCAGGTCGCCA
>Ga0154901_151_pt7 | contig 11479 bp, 10 predicted proteins | sample Rifle2008BG19ft_FD_105873 | JGI IMG/M metagenome (GOLD analysis project Ga0154901, IMG submission 105873) | Chloroflexi bacterium RBG_19FT_COMBO_49_13 | reverse complement strand
GATCTTGACCAATTCAGTGTAGGTTGCATTAATCTCGGCGGGATCGGTCAATCCAGGGAGCTTTTTGATCAATTCGTCGACAGCAGGATTGCTATACTGGCCCCAGTTGCCATTCCAGTTGACCGCATTACCGACGAATTCAGAGCTCAGCAGGTGGCGGACACGTCCCCAAGGCTGGGTCGGGCCAGCGGAGTCACTCCACATCATGAAGATTTCATAGCCCTCGGGGAGATCCGTATCCGATTTAGTGACCACGGTCTGATAGACAGCCCATTCAGGGAAGTTGCTCGTGATATCAATACCGATTTTCTTGCCAGCGGCAGCCACCACTTCGATCGCCGCCTGCCAGTCAGACCAGCCGTTGGGGCAGGTAGCAACGTAAGAGAGCTTCTTACCATTGTACTCGCGCCAGCCATCACCATCCGTATCGGTGATGCCGGCATCATCCAGCAGTTTTTTGGCGCCTTCGATATCGTTACCAGCCCATTGCATGTCCGCCACGGCATCGTGGTCATACAGCGCCTGCTCACCAGGGGTTGGGTTCATTAGGGAGCGTGGAACCTGGTCGAAGGTAGCCGATTGGTTGGTCATGGCGTTGGCAATGATGGTGGGATAGTCGACCGCAATGGCGATCGCCTTGCGCACCGCAACCTGGTCCAAACCGTAGGCTTTCAGGTTGTAATAGGCAGTAGGCAAGCTGGCACCGATGCCATAAGGAGGATCAGGAAGGTAGGTGGAGATTGGCAGCCCATAGTTCAACCACAAAATCTGAATATTCGAATTGAACTGCTGGCTGACATCTACTTCACCTTGTGCTAATGCAACAGAACCGGCGGCGTTATCCTTGAAGATCGTATGCGCCAGGTACTTCGGAACCGGCAGCTTGCCAAACATGGAAGCATCCTGTCCCCAGTAGTTGTCATCACGAATGAGCACAACCTTTGTATCGTCAGCGAAGAAATAGTGATAAGGACCGGAGTAAACGACGTCCTCAGCAGGATCAGCTAGAAATGCAGTCGCATCCTCAGCAACGCGCGCTTCCAGTGTCTGGGTCCAGGCTTTCTGGCTGACATAGGTGCTGCTCAGGTAAGCAGCAATCATCAGCGGATTGACAGCTTTGCCGTCCGCATCCAGTTTGCCCTTGACTAGCACCGTCGATGGATCAACTGCTTCGACGGTATCGATGTACTCTTTATAGTTATTGCCACCGCTGGTGTTGTATTTGATCATGGTAGCCCAGGTATAGGCAAAATCATCTGCAGTCACCGGGGTGCCATCGTTCCACTTTGCAGCAGCTTTAATCTTGAAGGTGATCTCGGTAAGCGCATCGTTCCACACAAAATCACCATCTGCCAGCAGAGGATACTGCTTGCCATCCAGCATGTTGAACAGGTACGGGGCTTCGAACATGGTGACGCGCGAGCTGTCCCCCGCGGCGATAGCCATGGCATTATTGCAGTCAGCGGAGTATGGATTCCAGCACTTCACTGCACCCCACTGCTGACCATTGAAGTACAGGGTCTCGTTGCGTGGTAGCTGTTCCTCTGCTGGCGCAGTCGGTGCCGCGACTTCAACGGTTTCGATCACCACCTGGGTCTGCTTGACCACCTGTGTCTGGATCTGGACAACCGGCACTTCGACGGTCTGGATAATGGTCGCTGGAGTAGGTGTGGCGCAGGCACCGAGCAGCATGCCCATCACTATGACCAGAGATATTACGATATACAAGCGTTTCATTTTCATTCTCCTTAGAATTTTATTTGATTGGTAATACGGTTAATTAGTTGAGTCTGATTTCTGTTATGGATAATTTTCACCTCCTCCTGTTGGTAGGGCGATAAGTATCGTTTGAATGTGAGAGCGCTTCCATCCTATCGCACATTTTTAAACCTTGTCTTATGACCGTTTTTTTGAGAAGTTCCACAGCTATCACGAATGATCAGCTCTGTATCCATGATGATGCGCCGGGAGGGTTTGGTCCCATTTTCGATTAGGTCAATCAGGGTTTCCACTGCTTTTGCACCAAATTGAATAATCGGTTGACGGATGGTGGTAAGTTTAATGTCGGACTGTAAGGCAATCGGCAAGTCATCAAAACCAACAAATGCAACATCGGCTGGTACGTGTAAACCTGCTTCCCTAACTGCCCGGATGGCACCTATTGCCATCGTATCGGAGGCAGAAAAAATAGCATCGGGTTTGGCGGTAAGGAGTCGTTTCATGGCCATATAACCGCCCTTTTCAGAAAAATCACCTTCCGCAATCAACGACACGTCCATTTCCCATCCTTGTTCAGTGATAGCCCTCAGGTAGCCTTCCTTCCGATCTATCCCGACGGTGCCATTCATGCGCCCGGTGATCGTCCCGATGCGTTTATAGCCCAGCTGGATCAGATGACAGACAGCCATCCGGGCGGCATTTATGTTATCCACGTCTATATAACTGATCCCATTGGCATTAAATGGGCGACCTGCAATAATCACGGGAAAATCAGATTTAATTAATCGGTCGATCAATTTATCGCCAATATCGGCGGTCTGCAAGATGATGCCATCCAGTAATCCTTTGCGCGAGATGCGGGGGAAAATTCGTTTTTCATCTTCCTTCGTATCCAACATGAAAAGTCCCAGGGTGTAATTGTTTTGATTGCACGCCTGGGCGACTCCTTGGGTGAGTCGTGGGAAATAAGGGTCGATAAAAAAGCTGCTGACCGTGCGGGGGAGTACAAGGCCAAGCATCCAGGAACGCTGTGATGCCAGGCTTCGAGCAGCTGCATGGGGATGGTATCCGGTGGAAACGATAACTTCCTGGACTCGCTTGCGGACATTCTCGTTAACATTAGGGTCATCATTCACCACCCTGGAGGCGGTGGAACGTGATACGCCGGCTTGCTTGGCAATGTCTTCGAGTGTCAGGTTAGGCACTGAACGGCTCCGAGTTGTTGCAGAAAATCAAAGGTGATATTTTATTGGGAGCGCTCCCAATAATTATATTATACAGATTTTTTGTAAAGAGTCAACTGTTTTGTGAAAATTCATCCAAACTGGTTAAAATTGTGATTATATGAGAACTTTCACCATTTTTTAGAGTCATTGACAATCTACACAGTTGTTGCGAGCGAGTGAGCTTAGCAGGCGAAGCAATCTCTAAAAAAACGATGTTCACCGAATTTTGTTCTGATGCAGTGTAAAATTAAGTTGGAAGGTGAAGATTGCTTCCCTCTAAAATCACTCGGGATTCATCGTCGGGCGAAAGCTGCCCTCCTCGTAATGACAAATAAATAAGGAGCCCATCCATGTTCCAACCACCCTTGCCCAATATCCCGTGGGAAGATCGCCCTGCAGGCAGTGCTGAGGTTGTCTGGCGATACTGTGCCAACCCCATCATCCCGCGCAACCTGATCGCATCCTCCAACAGCATCTTCAATAGTGCAGTGGTGCCATTCAATGGTCAGTTTGCCGGTGTGTTCCGCTGCGACAATAAAAAACGCGAGATGAACCTGAATCGTGGCTTTTCTGCCGATGGCATACACTGGCAGCTCGATGACCATCCAATTAATTGGATTTATACCGACCCAGAGCTCAGCCAGTTCCAGTATCGATATGACCCGCGTGTAGTCTGGCTGGAAGACCGCTACTATGTCAGCTGGTGCAACGGGTATCATGGTCCGACTATCGGGATTGGTTACACCTTCGACTTTGAGCAGTTTCACTTCCTGGAAAACGCCTTGCTGCCATTCAACCGGAATGGGGTGCTATTCCCGCGCAAGATCAATGGTGAGTATGTTCTGCTCAGCCGACCAAGTGATAACGGTCACACCCCCTTCGGTGATATCTACCTCAGCCGCAGTCCCGATCTGATCCATTGGGGGAAGCACCGTTTCGTCATGGGTGTCAGGGGTGGTTGGGAAAGCACCAAAGTTGGCGCTGGTCCTGTGCCCATCGAGACCCCCGAGGGTTGGCTCCTTTTCTACCATGGCGTGCTCACATCCTGCAACGGATTCGTTTATAGCTTTGGTGCAGCCCTGCTGGACCTGGACCAGCCCTGGAAGGTGCTCTATCGCGGCAGGCCTTACCTGCTATCACCGCAGACGCTTTACGAGTGCGTGGGAGATGTGCCCAATGTAGCTTTCCCCTGTGCTTCACTATACGACCCACCTAGTAAGCGTATCGCCATCTATTACGGTGGTGCAGATACGATTACCGCACTGGCGTTTTGTAAGATGGATGAGGTGTTGGTATTTTTGAGGGAGAATTCGTAATTCACTTCTCCAAATTTCCAGAAAGTGGTAATTGATGAAGGTTAGGAAGGAGATAATTGCCATCAAGGCAAATTATGCCTGAGGTCAACGTGTGGTTTTTACGAGCGGTGAAGAGACCAGCGTTTGTTGCCAGTCGAAATTATCTTCGAAAAACGAAACTGGTTGGTTGGGAAAGAAAGCGATGCGGGATTATTTTAAAAGGGGGAGATTGAACAAGCTCATTCGAGGAAAAGGCATCTGATAAAGAAATTGATCATTTCCAACTAAGCAGGCTGATAAAGCCCGAATTAGGTTACAGCACGGCGATGCAGTGCTACACGAAATATTAGAAAGAACGATTAATCACTATTATTCGATAATAAAGTACGGTTATGACCATCCCCGATGCCACCCATAAACCGATCCATTACATCTAAGAATTTTACGCTCTTTTTATCGCACCCATATTTCTGTTCGACCTCAAGAGTAAATAAAAAATATTCTATAACCGAACTCTTATTTCCGAAATTCGATAATGCATTGACAAAGTTTGCATTCCAAAAAACTAACACCTTTTCGAAACTAATTTGCTTGGTATATTCGATGACCTTTGAAATGCTATCTTGAGCCCTTGCAAAATCTCCTAAACGAAAGTAAGCCATACCAATATTCGCATAATTTATGAAGGCATTTTCGATATTTCCACATTCCATGTTTTGTGCGATTGCTTTTTTATAGTGTGAAATTGCCTGTTCATAATGGTTTTGCTTGCACCAAGCTAAGCCAATCTTCGCCTCTGCGAGGGCGACTAATCCCTGGTAATCCTGTAACTGCCCAATTGATCTGGCTCTCTCGAAACATTTAATTGCTGTTTGAATTTCAAAAATATCTAGATACGCTTCTCCAATGGATAATATCGTTTCTCCTTTTGATACCTGAGTTTTATTGCTGACATCCATTAAAATTATTTCTGGATCAACTTTCTGATGAAATAAAATATCAAGGAGCTTGATTATCTCTTGTTCGACGTGTTCCCAGGTTTGGAACCTGTGAAGAGTATCAGTTTGTAAGCACTTTGATAAAAATCCTTTCAAAGCATCGGGCAAGTCTGCTTCTCCGAGTCTTTTTATTGCTCCCCCGCGAATATGCTGCTCAGCAAGAGTCTTGAAATGTCTTCCACGAATGGTATAACCTCCGGTCAACATTTCGAGGCATATACATCCTAATGAGTAAATATCTGAACTTATCGAAATTCTTCTATTTCTCCATTTCTCCGGACTCATGTAAAGTGGGGTTCCTAGAAATCTCACCCGAGGGTGTTTATCTTGAATAACAGCACCAATTAGATTTTCGAGAATGTTTATAGGGACAGTCACTAATCCAAAATCGCCAATTCGAGCGCAACCATGCGGACTAACATAGATATTTTCTGGTTTTAAATCACAATGAATTAATCCTGGAATCATCGCGGTGGCATATTTCATTCCCCGCGTTACATCTAGCATTAGTTTAAGAGTTTTTTCAATGTCTACGCCTACACCTTGAATTATCATGGAGCGTAAAGAAGGATTGTTTTTTCCAGATAATGATGGCAACATCTCGAGAACAAGGTAAATCTCGTGTGAATTGGAAACATATTCTGCGCGATATGCTTGGACGATATTGGGATGCCAACCAATTTCAACCCACATCGCTGCCTCTTGCAAGAATTGAGCACGTATATTCTTTTCAGATAAATATTGAGGTTTGATGGTTTTTAAAACTACCGGATAATTATCTTGCTCGGTGTCCTCGCAGAGATAGATAACACCCATCCCGCCGAAAATTGTTTTCTTGACTACATATCGGTTGGCGATTACTTTTGTTATTGGCTGAGAATCATTATGATATGGCATTCGTTTGTTTATAAATATTCTTGACCATTTCTTAATCTATTCTACATTACCATTTCTATTTTTTAGTTTACAAATATGTTTGTAAGGTTTTTGTAATGTCAGAGTCTTTTCAGTGTCCTTAAATAAGCAATTGATTAACTCTTTAAATGAATATCAGGTTATATATTGCCACTAAAAAAGGTTGTCCTTTTCGAATCACGATTGATTTTTTCCGTTGCCTGCTAAGAAATATTCTTTCAGGTGAAGGATCGCGATTGGGTTCGGTCAATCGAACAGGATTACCAAATTTACATCTTCCAAACCATAAAAAAGTCGCATTATCTGGTATAATTAAGTCCTACGGACTCCAGATTTGCGCTCGGTACTCCTTGCCGCCATTCTGCATCGAATGGCGGCTTCCTTTTTCGAACCTGATCCTGGATGATCTTATAACGACTGCCTAGATGCCAGGATGACTGAGGTTAGTTGCAGACGCACAAAGGAAAAGAGAATGGATACAAAATTATATGTAGGAAATCTGTCCTATGATACAACCGAGGACGGACTACGCACAAAATTCGCTGAAGCCGGTACAGTGGTTTCGGTGGAGATGATCAAAGATCGTGACACCGGACGGATGAAGGGATTCGCTTTCATCACCATGACCAATCAGGAAGAAGCGGAGAACGCCATCCGGATGCTCAATGGAAAAATGTTGGATAACCGAGAAATCAAAGTGAACATTGCTCGGCCCCGCGAAGAGCGTCCTCGAAAATCCTTTAGTAACAGACGCTGGTAAAATAAACCGCAAGCTCTCCGGATCAGGGCACCTTCTGTTCTGATCCGGGGGTTCTTGTTTTATGGAAGGTAAGATGTGTGATATGGCGTTTCAAGTTGGTGATAAAGTCATTCACTGTACTTTCGGTTTGGGTGAGATCACGCAAATCGAGGAAAAATTCATCAATGGTCAAACCACGAACTGCTATGTCGTTCATATTACCGACATGACGATCTGGATCCCAATCGATGATCAACAACAGAACAGCCTGCGCTTACCTACCACCCCGGAGGAGTTCACCAAAGTCTTACCGATCCTCTCCAGTCCCAATGAAAAGTTGGATGATGATCGTGTGCTCCGCAAAGAACAGTTGTTGGAACAAATGAGAGATGGTCAACTCTCTTCGATCTGTCGGGTGGTGCGAGACCTAACGCACTTCCAACGTAATTCCAAGCTGAACGACCAGGAAAGAGCCATATTGGAAAGGGCAATTAAATCGCTACTCGCTGAATGGTCGCTTTCACTCGGGACGCCTGTAAATCAGGCACACCAGGCAATGGAAAGTATGTTAGAAGTTTAATTCACCTAAGCTTTACATAGACCCTGAGGGAGGTTGCTAACCACTCTCAGGGTCATTTTGTTAAGTGAGTATTCAATCCTTCGTAAACATCCCCACATCCCCTAAAGTCGCAACTTAGGTCCGCTAATAATAAATTCGTGGACTGTTCATCTACCCCACAAGGTTATAATCACCCCCATGCCCAACCACCTGATCCATGAAAACTCCCCCTATCTGCTCCAGCACGCCGATAATCCAGTCGATTGGTATCCATGGGGTACCGAAGCACTAGAAAAAGCCAGTAAAGAGGAAAAACCCATTTTCCTCAGCATTGGTTATGCAGCATGCCACTGGTGCCACGTGATGGCGCACGAATCTTTCGAAGACCCTGATACAGCCAACCTGATGAATGATAATTTTGTCAGCATCAAGGTGGACCGGGAGGAGCGTCTCGATCTGGATAGCATTTACATGAACTTTGTGGTTGCCCTCAATGGTCAGGGTGGATGGCCAATGAGCGTATTTCTCACCCCTGAAGGTAAACCTTTCTATGGTGGCACGTACTTCCCACACGTCCGGCGTCACAACCTGCCTGCTTTCCAGGAGGTGTTGGAGATAGTATCCCGTTTGTGGCATACAGACCGGGCTGCATTACTTTCAAGTAGTGAGAATCTAACACGCACCCTGCAAACCCAACCTGTAAACCTGCCAAATGAAGACGTGCTCAGCCTTGGGGTGCTTGAGCAAGCTACCCGCACCATCGCTCAGAGCTATGATTGGAAGAATGGTGGTTGGGGTGGGGCTCCCAAGTTTCCCCAGCCAATGTTGATCGAATTCCTGCTGCGTCAGGGTACGAGAGGTGATCAGACCAGCCTCAATTTAGCAACCCATACCCTGCACTCGATGGCTCAGGGTGGGATGTACGACATCCTTGGCGGTGGCTTTGCGCGTTATAGCGTCGATCATACCTGGCTCATCCCGCATTTCGAGAAAATGCTCTACGATAATGCTCAATTAGCTCTCGTATACCTGCACGCCCACCAGCTGACGGGTGAATCAGCCTTCCGCGAGGTATGTGAATCCAGTCTGGATTTCGTCCTGCGCGAGATGACTCATCCCGCAGGCGGTTTCTATAGCAGCCTTGATGCTGATTCAGAAGGTGAAGAGGGCAAGTACTACCTATGGACAGCAGAGGAAGTCCGGGCAGCTTTGTCCGATCCCCTGGATGCAGACCTCTTTATGGCTGCGTACGGGATCAACGAGCGAGGTAATTTCGAAAGGAAAAACATCCTCCGACGCGTCCAACCGGATGCAATATTGGCAGAGCAATTCAATCTTCAAGTGGATGAGTTACCGGCAAATCTCGCCAGCTTACGAACTCGTTTGCTGGATAAACGATCTCAAAGAGTAGGCCCAAGCACGGATGACAAGGTGTTGGTTTCCTGGAACGCAATGATGCTTAGTGCGTTTGCTGAAGCCGGGCGTTCAATCGGAAGGCGGGATTATATAGAGGCTGCAGAAAAGAATGCCAAATTTTTGCTGGAGAATTTAATCCGCGAGGGTAGATTGCTGCGCTCCTGGCGAGCAGGTGTCGCCAGGCACACAGCCTATCTGGAGGATCACGCCGGTTTGGCATTGGGATTACTTTCCCTTTATCAGACCGACCCGAACCCGAGGTGGTACCAGGCTGCGGTTGGTTTGGTCGAGCAGATGTTGGCGCACTTTGGTGACAATCAAGTCGCTACCGGTGGCTTCTTCGATACGGGCGATGACCATGATGCGTTACTCTACCGCCCTAAGGACCTGCAGGATAATGCTACACCATCAGGGAATGCGCTGGCGGCTATGGTTCTCTTACAAATCGCCACTTACGAAGGTCACTCTGAATGGCGTACCCTGGCTGAGCGAATGCTATCAACCAATTTGGGGATGATGAAACGTTACCCATCTGCATTTGCTCAATGGTTGTGTGCAGCTGATTTTGCACTTGGTCCGGTTTTTGAAGTGGCCATTTTGGGTAACCTGGCTGAGTCTGCTACACAAAGGTTGATGATGCCGCTAAGGTCTGGTTATCACCCGCGTTTGCTGCAGGCGGCTTCACCATACCCTCCACCACCAGGCTCACCTAAACTATTATATGATCGCCTATTATTCAATGGCAAACCCACCGCTTATATCTGCCAGGGATTCGTGTGCCAGCAACCAGTGAACACACCGGATAAGATGCTGGCGCAATTAGGATAGAACACCACCACATTCGCAGAAAATGCTCTTACATAGTCACTGCTGTTGGATATCGTAGATACCACGCAACCCAACCTACAAAACATCTGGCTCATATTGCCAAATTTCATAGGGTCTCTCAACCTTGAATCCCAGCTTGCGCGCCACGCGCGCAGAGGCAGGGTTGTCGACATCACAGCTCCAGTAAGCATGATAGCCTCGCTGTTCCAGAGTTTCGATCAGATACGCAATTGCGATAGGTGAGAAACCTTTTCCACGGTGAGGCTCATGGGTGATGGCACCAATCTCCGCCTGGGATGAGCCCAGCGCAGAGGCATAAGCTTCAACGATGATCTCGTCCCCGTGCATCAAGCACATTCCCAGGTCATGACGCAGAAAATTCTCCAGGCTTCCACAATAGAATGCCATGTCATCGCGCCACTCACAGCGCTCGAGCAGTGCTCGATCGATGGGGTGTAGTTCGTATCCATCTGGTATGCGCTTGCGGTAATTTTCCAGAATGGGTGAGTGGGAAACATAACCGTAGAATTCCAGTCTTGGCAGAGTACGATATCCTTCTGGAGCAGGAGGGTCGCCGGGTGAACGAATCAACCAGATATGGCCGATATGTCTGAAATAATCGATCGCGTCTGCCAGGAAATCCGGACTCATTTGCCGACTGGCATATGTCAGCCTCGCTTCGGTGCGCAGCACGCACTGTGACGGGTTCCGCAGGTCATCTACCAATGCCCGCCCGGCATGCCGTCCATGGAACACCGCCCAGAGAGCAGGATTATTCGGCACATGTGGGTCGAACAGCGTTGGCAGATTGGGATGATCAATGGGACATTCAATCATAGTGGGTAATTCTCTTTTCACAGCTTGTCCTCAACTAGATGGCAGTATAAGGTTTTTTCAAAATATAAAGGGTATGAAGCGCCTGGTGCGCTGCATGTAAGCGTCATATTCTTCCCCAAAATTACACAAGTTCTCCCGTTCCTCCAGGATGGCAGTGGTAAATAAAGCCAGGATTGCCACGGTCACCAATAAACCAGATAAGAGCGTGATGTGCTTCAAAAATACCCCCATGGCGAGGCAAAGTAAGGAGGTGTACATGGGGTGACGGATAAAACGATAGGGTCCGGCGGTGACCAGATGGGTGGTTTTTTCGAAAGCCAAACGACTTGCATCTGGAATGGTTTTTTCAGGCCTACCAAATTGACGAAGAACCCGGACAGAAAAGATCACCAGGAAGGCTGATACCAGAAGTAATGTCCAGGAGATGATCTGAGGAAACGAATATGGCAAGATAAACCAAGAGGAAGCATTTAGAATCACTAGACACAGAATCGCTTCGAAGGCAAAGAAGCGTGGGAAACCATGAGATCGGGGATGTAATAATGCCTGGTGTGAAAGAAGTACGAATAATAGAGTTCCAAGCAGAAAAATAACTAATTCCATCATTTGCTTTGATTTCCTGCACAAAATTCAATGATCTGTAATTGGGAGGTTGATAACCACTTAGCCAATCCAATCCCTGCTTTGATGTAGATAATGCAATACCCGTCCATAGCTGCCACCGGCCAAGATCAGAATACTACTTACATTCAAACACGGTAACGATTCGTTTAAAGCCAGTGTGTTTAAATCGCTTTGTATTTCCTGGCCAGCAGGACGTAAAGCGTTATCCATTTATTGACCTCACCGCACTGGCCTACTTTCCAAGGGCACGCAGTCGGGGTCCAATCCAGCCGATAACGACCTGTTTCATCTGCTCCATCATCCAGTGCTTTCCATGCAGGTTG
>Ga0154901_167_pt3 | contig 11716 bp, 4 predicted proteins | sample Rifle2008BG19ft_FD_105873 | JGI IMG/M metagenome (GOLD analysis project Ga0154901, IMG submission 105873) | Chloroflexi bacterium RBG_19FT_COMBO_49_13 | reverse complement strand
AGCTCGTTCATATTCCTGATCACTAAACCCTGCACCTAACCCTGCATTATGTTCTACATAACAGGTGTGACCATCTTTTGTCAACATCTGAACTGCTCCAGGTGTCAAACCCACCCTGAATTCAAATGTCCGTCTTTCCTTAGGAACACATATATTCATATTTTTCACTCCTTGTTTTACCCAATAATCCTGCCGGTTTACCCGAGAGTTGAATCTTGGGATTATTTCCTATTTCATGTTGAACACTTCACGAATCCGTGGAATAGCCCAATCAATCGTAGCCTGGTCAATGATTAACGGAGGGGCAAAGCGAATCACACTTTCATGTGTCTCTTTAGCCAGGATATTCTGCTTTGCTAATGCCTCGCAAAATCTCCTTGCCCCTCCCGCTTTAGGATGCAATTCCACGCCAATCAACAACCCTTTCCCACGCACTTCTTTAACGTGCGGGCTGGTTATCTCAACCAGTTGTTCCATGAGATATTCACCCATCCTGGCAGAGTTTGCCACCAGGTTCTCCTCAACTAAAACCCGCATGGCTGCCCGCGCGACTGCCATTCCCAGTGGATTACCACCAAAAGTCGATCCGTGCTCACTTGCTTTAAATAGACCCATTAAATCCTGATCAGCAACCACGGCCGATACGGGGTAGAAACCCCCCGATAATGCTTTCCCGATGATGACCATGTCTGGATGAACGGACTCGTGATCGCAGGCGAACATCCTGCCCGTCCGACCAAGCCCGGTCTGGATTTCATCAGCGATGAATAAGACATTGTTCTTCGTACACAGCTCGCGTATCTTTTTTAGGTATCCCGCAGGCGGAACGATAACCCCGGCCTCACCTTGGATCGGTTCCAACATCACCGCTGCTGTATGTGGTGTGATGGCATGTGCCATTGCTTCCACATCACCATAAGGTACGGTGATAATCCCAGGCGTGAAAGGTCCAAAATCATCTCGGTATAATGGCTCAGTGGAAAATGAAATGATGGTTACCGTGCGTCCATGAAAATTATTCTGGCAGGTTATGATCTCAGCATGATAGCGTGGTACTCCCTTTACCTGATATGCCCATTTCCGCGCCAGCTTAATGGCAGTCTCCACCGCTTCTGCACCGGAATTCATCGGTAAAGTCATCTCATAGCCGGTCAATGTGGATAGTTCCTTATAGAACAATGGCAGTTGCTCATTGCGGAACGCCCGGGAGGTCAAAGTAAGTCTTTTAGCTTGTTCCTGCAATGCCTCGAGAATTTTCGGATGTACATGACCTTGATTGAGCGCAGAATATGCACTCAGGCAATCCAAATACCGGTTCCCATCGATATCGTAAACCCAAACCCCCTCCCCACGCGAGATGATCACATCCAAAGGATGATAATTATGGGCACCATACCGCTCTTCAAGTTCAATATATTCATTCGTATTCATAATTCCTCACGCGACCTTGAACAACCTCGCCAGGATAGCTTTTTGGGCGTGCAACCGGTTATGAGCCTGTGGGAAGAGTGCAGAATGGGGTCCATCTGCAACTTCATCCGTGATTTCCTGACCTCGATGAGCTGGTAAACAATGCATGACCATAACATCCTTATCAGCTTCACTCACCAGGGATTGGTTAACCTGGTAGGGTGGAAAAACCTGTTCCCTGATCTTGCTCTCTTCCTCTTGACCCATGCTGGTCCAGGTATCCGTGTAGATGACGTGTGCCCCCTTCACTGCCTGGTGTGGGTCATTCAGCAATGTGACCGTACTGCCACTTTGCCTCGCCAATCTTCGCCCAACCTCTACAGAGGCAGGTTTTATTTCATAACCTGCCGGGGTGGCAATGTTGAAATTAGCCCCTAAAAGCGCGCTGACATGCATCAATGAAACGGCTACATTATTCCCATCACCAACATAACTGATATTCAAGCCTTTTAAATTGCCAAATTTCTCCTGGATGGTGAGTGCATCCGCCATGCCCTGGCAGGGGTGATTGTAATCGCTCAACCCGTTGATCACAGGGACGGATGACCATTTTGCCAGGTCCAACACGTGCGTATGCTCAAATACACGTGCCATGATTGCATCCACGTATCCGGAGAGTACCCGGGCAACATCAGCAATGGATTCGCGTTTTCCCAAGCCGATCTCTGCCGGCGATAGATACAATGCGTCACCCCCAAGATGCCGCATAGCCATATCGAATGATACCCGAGTACGCAGGCTTGGTTTTTGGAAGATCATCGCCAACACTTTCCCCTTAAGCAATGGAGGATTCCCATTATCTCTGTGCTCATCCTTTAAATGAATAGCCAGATCCAACATACTTTGAATTTCCTTTGCAGGAAAATCTGAGATGGCGATAAAATCTTTCATGCTGTTTCCTCCAACCATAAACCAAGGGTTTTTGCAGTATAACACAACCCCAATCCCAACCATATTGCCATAGTTCAGCGGATTGTTTGATTAATGTCATGTATTGACCAATTCGATATCAAAAAAACACCCCGATGGTGTGATCATCGGGGTGTGAATTACTCTATGGTTCTACCTGTTTATCTTTGAACGATGGGGAGATTGATATAGTACATTCCGGGAGTAACCATTGTGTCTTGTGTGGCAGTGTTGTTGCTGGGATTAAGATCAGCCACATCGCCACTCACCGTTGCAGTGTTGGTGATGTTGCCGGCCTCGGATGGTGAGATTACTACAATAATAATTTCCACCAAACCTCCGGAGGCTAGATCACCCACCTCACAGGTCACCACTCCACTCGCTTCCACACATCCTGCGGATGCATGGTCAAAAGTCACACCGGCTGGCAAAGTGTCAACCACCGATACACCAGTGGCATCGTCTGGACCAGCATTGCTGACCGCAAGCGTATACGTGATGGGTTCTCCAATCACGACCGGATCTGGAGTATCACTCTTGGTAACCGCCAGGTCAGATTCAGCCAATACGGTCATTGTTACCGGGATGGGTATCAGAGGCGTGCCCGGGTCATTGCTTGCGGCACACAGGGTTGCAGTGTATACCCCAAGCGGCAGACCGGTGGCATCCAACAAAACATCCACCGAGCTACTTTCACCAGGAAGAGTTGTACCATTGGTGGGAACCGTGCTCAGCCAGGGTACATCGCCCCAAATTCCACAAGCTGGTTCACCGCCAGCTGTCAGGGAGATATCATCATAATACACCACGGAGGCACCATTGGCAAACAAGTCCACATTGGCAATTTCGAGGACACCACCACCAGACATCCCATCAGTCCACGAGCCTGTGAAGAGCAGGTCATCGCCATAGTAGAACGCTTGAGTATCGAGGTTAAGATCGATTTCCACACGGATCTCGACCCATTGTCCCTTGATCATGGGAAGTGTTCCAGCATCAGGACCGTCATTCGTTATCAACCCACTGGCACTATCAAATGACACCTGAGTCGACCAATTTTTTGGACCACCATCAGTGTAAGTGTTGAGCAGGATAAAGTAGGACGTTCCTGCGAAGTCGGTCGGGATATACTGCCAGGCAGTATAAGTCCATACCCCGGTCGTGAACCCAGTGTACGGGTGGGTCAGATCTGAAGCACCCAGGATAGCCACTGAGTTCGGGGCACTGCGGGCTTGATCATCCGAAGTCAGCGCACCCGCACCCGGTGCATTATCCCAACCCTTCCATCCGCCTTGTCCATGCAACTGAAAATCAGTTGGATAGCTATCGAAGTTATCTGACCAGCTTTCAGCCGGAGTTCCATCGAACAGCTCCCAAACCAAATCTGCATTTCCTTGATTGGTAATCGTCAGAGGTTCAGTAACCAATTGTGGTGCTTGGGTGCTAACGATTTCAGTTGGATCAATCGAGATCACTGGGGCAGCTGCCACAGTGACTACCACTGGTAACCGTGTGGCATAAGCTGCAGATGGTGTGAAGGTAACAGCACCAAACAATTCGTCCCCCGATTGTGCAGCAGTCACATCTGCAGTAATCGACAATTCCACGCTTTCACCAGGTGCAAGGGTGAACTGGTTCGGGGTAACAGTGATACCCAAATTAGGATCGCCGCTCGTTGTTACCATCCAGGTATCTTCAGCGGGTAATACACTGGTTACACTTCTTGTCCAGCTACAAGTAACGCTGCAGGAATAATTCACCATACTGGGCTGGTTAAGTGTTTTCGGATCACCACCTGCGCCAGGATTGGCAGCCTCATAATCTGCTGCAGTCTCATCCATGACCAAGCCTGCATTCCCTGCCCCCAGCAGATCGAGCCTACCGGAACCCATATCTTGTGGATCAGCCGGCGTAACACCATCAGAATCTAATACGGGTACCGGGTTGGAAGTACTATTCATCGCTGAACGGATTTCAGCGATTGTCCATGCTGGGCGCAAAGCCATCATTAACGCGGCAGAGCCTGCACTGTGCGGTGAAGACATCGAAGTGCCCTGATAGAATCCATACTGGAGTGGATCAGCACCTGAGGCCGCGACTGCTGCCAGGATGTTGACACCCGGGGCAGTGTAATCCGGTTTGAGTAGTTCAAACTGGCTTGGACCCCGTGAGCTAAATCCTGCCATGATGTCTTCCCAGGCAGGAACAATGATCACCTGGGCTGTGGAATAAATCGTGGTTGTAGCGGTGGGATCACCACTGATCGAATCAACCACCGCCAGACCATCAACCAATGTAATCATCACTGCGGGGACGGTATTTGGTATTGCGCCCATGGTACTCGGAGGTCCACCGGCATTATTGTAGATGACGACGCCGACTGCACCAGCGTTGGTTAGATTGGTTATCTTAACTGCAAATGTACAGGTGCCACGTTGAGCTAATCCAATCACGCCGTCGAAGGAATTGGCTGGAAAAGCCACACAAGCATTGATGTTGGCAGGGTCAACGTCTCCTGCCCACAAGATATTATCGGTGACGTCTGATCCGATGACAATCCCTTCACCGGGTATAGCTGGAAGCCCAACCAGGTTTCCACCTTCAGCGCTGACGTCCAGTGTATTGGCGACGATCCGGCTATGCGTTGAAGCTGCAACCGAGGAGTTCCATGGACCAGTATGGGCAACAGTCCCCTCACCCGGTCCAGCATTTCCTGCTGATGCGGATACGAAGATCCCTGCTGCAAAAGCATCCAGGAAAGCCTGGTCGACGGTATCCGTCCAGGGGCTATCACCACCCGAGATGGAGTAATTAATCACATCGACCAAATCTGTGCCGATGGCTAAATTTACCGCCGCAATCGCTGCAGAAGATGGACAGGATGGATTACATACTTTATAAGCCACGATGTTGGCGTGCGGGGCAACTCCTGAGATGGAGCGGGTGAATTCCTGATTTCCCACCATGAAGACAGCATCATGCGCATTTCCACCCGCAGTACTGCTGGTGTGGCTGCCATGCCCGTCGGTGTCCTCTGGATCACCATCCACCGGGTTCAGACCATACGCACCGATCAATTTGTTGTTGCAAAAGCCCGGGGTCGTATCGCACCAGCCATGAAAAACACCATCCCCAAATGGGTTTACAATGATGTAGCCATCATCACCGACAGCCGCGAAGGAAGGATGCTGAGAGTTGATGCCAGTATCCAGCATTCCAATCACAATTCCCTCACCTTTGGTGGCTATTCCTCCAATCGTATCACCTGCCCAGATGCTGGGGGCACCGATCAAGGTGGGACCCATGTCAGTATCTGGGACATGGAGGACGTCAGCATAGACGGTTCTAACCCCAGGAAGATTAAATGCCTGCAATGCTTCAGCATGCGTAATGCGCACTGCAACGGCATTGAATGTAAATTGATAATAAAACTGGACCTCGATTGGGTGCCCGAACGCCGTCTGCATATCACTGACTAATTCTTGCTGTTGGGCATTCACATATGCCAGGTAAGCCTGGCTGGCAGGAGTATTGGGGTCCAGCCGGCGCTCACCGGTAACTTGCGGGCTGGTTGCTTCTAAACCGGAAATCCCACCCCCATATAAAGCAATCGAGGGATCGCTAAGCTGGACGATATAGTATCCAGTCTCACTCTCAGGCAAAGTACGATTTGATTGGGTAATTGTTTTTTGATTATCAGATGTATAAGCCTGGGATGTACTCACATTAGCAGAAAGCAGTCCGAGGATCATCCCGGCAATCATGAAACTATTGATCATTATTTTGATCAAATTACGGTTCTTCATTTTCTGTCTCCTTTTCAAATGTAGCTATATTCATCTTTAGATTGTTTATCTACGGTAAGTCTATTTCACCCTGAAAATCTTCCTCCTTCCATTTCTCAGTCAAATCCCCCATAATTTCAAGGAATTCAGCCATAGATCACGGTTTCCAGGCATGGTGAAATTATCTGGCTATTGGTTAGCTAGATCTGGCATTCCATATTGTTTCATACCTTGAGATTTGACCGGTTATTATGCTCATGCATAATTATTATGGGCAGCATGGATAGCAATAAAATAAATCACCCACAATCTGCAAATGTCGGTACCGATGAGTTTCCACAAATAGTCTTTTGGATTGACGCGCATAGGGCAATTTAATCCACATATCTCCCATTTACATAACTATCAATTGTCTATAGCAATTTTGGGAATTGGTTTTCAAAAAATCTAGCCACCTGTAAATAACCAATGTTTTTGTAAGAATCACATCCTCGGATAATTCAAGGATTTCCAACAATAATGTCCGCAAGTATATCACAATACGATGGAAATTTTGCGTAAATCCAGATTTCATAAAGGACTGTTTACTCTTCTTATTTATTTCGCCTAAATGAAAAACACCCCGGCTGGATTACCGGGGTGTTTATTCACTTTATGGTTCTACCAATTTACCTCATAACGAGGGGTAGATAGATATCGACGATAGCTGGGATGACAGTTGTGTCCTGAGTGGCAGTGTTATCTGTAAGGTCAGGATCGACTTCATTCCCATCCACCGTAGCAGTGTTGGTAAGGGTTCCTTCCACATCAGGTGCTATTACCACAATCGTGATTTCGGCGAAGCCACCATTTGCCATATCGCCTACATCACAGGTCACCACACCAGCCAATTCTGTACAACCCACACTGGCACTGACGAATGTTACTCCGGCAGGCAGGGTATCAACTACCACTACACCGCTTGCATCCTGTGGTCCAGCATTGCTGACCAGGAGTGTGTAGGTTAAGACCTCACCGAAGCGGACTGGATCGGGGGTATCGGTCTTGGTGATAGCCAGGTCAGCCTGTGGCAGCACAGTCATCGTTACCGGGATGGGTAACAATGGAGTGGTCGGGTCATTACTCGCCGCCCAGAGCGTTGTAGTGTATACCCCTACGCTCATCCCGTTTGCATCGAACAATACATCCACGGGGCTGCTTTCGAGAGGAAGAGTCGTCCCACTGGTTGGGTTCGTGCTCAACCAGGGTGTATCCACCCAATAACCAAGGGATATATCATCATAGTACACCACGGATGCGCCATTGGCAAACAGGTCCACATTGGCTATATCCAGCACTCCACCACCGGACATCCCTTCCGTCCACGAGCCGCTGAAGAGCAGGTCGTTGCCATAGTAGAACGCTTGAGTATCGACATCGAGATCGATATCCACACGGATCTCGACCCATTGTCCCTTGACCATGGGAAGCGTTCCACCATCAGGACCATCATTCGTTATCACCCCACTGACACTATCAAATGACACCTCAGTAGACCAGTTATATGGTCCACCATCATTATAAGTGTTGAGCAGGATGAAGTAGCTCGTTCCTGTAAAGTCGGTCGGGATATACTGCCAGGCAGTGTAAGTCCAGGCTCCTGAGGTGTAACCAGCGTACGGGTGTGTGAGGTCCGAAGCACCCAGGATCGCCACCGAGTTCGGGACACTACGGGCTTGATCATCCGAAGTTAGTGCGCCAGCAGCCGGTGAATTATCCCAACCCTTCCAGCCACCCTGACCATGCATCTCACTGCCAGTTGGATAACTATCGAAGTTATCTTCCCAGTCTGCGAAAGGACCTCCATCGAATAACTCCCAGGTCAGATCAGCATTGCCTTCATTGAAAATTGTCAACGTTATGGCTGTTGTTGCATCTGGCAGCAGCTCGGCATCCAATTGCGTTGGATCGACTACGATAACGGGTGCCAGGGTCGTGATTGCCAGGGGGAAGAATTCAGCCGGTGCGAAGGGCGGGGCATCCCCAGTCGCCCATCCACCAAACACCCACATTCCCGGCAGCCCGTCCGTCGGATCGACCGTATCGACCGGGACGAACACACCCGCATGGTTACGCCGTGCGTTGAGCAAGTCTGGGAAGTCCACGTTATAGCTGTTAGTGGCAACATCATAGAGCACGACTAAATTTGAGTTACCAGACCATTGAGACAGGGTGGCAATTACGATTTGATTCGCCAATTCATACGGGGCGCTAGAGTCGAAACCAAAGGCTTGCCCCTCATCGCCTGCCTGCGGGATTAAGTCAGCTACTCCCGTGTCATCCCAGGTTCCTACCAACGGGTCCATTTTTTCAGATCTCGTCTGTGCGATTAGAGCAGCACCATCCCAGGTGTCTCCTCCAAAGGCATAGATGATGCCGTCCACAGCAGTCGCCATGATGTAGGAACGTGCCATGCTCAAGTCACCCAATTGGGTAAAGCTGTGGGTAACCGGATCATATTCTTCCGTACGGGCGGTAACACCAACGGTTGGGTTAAAACCACCAAATACATAAACCATGTTGTCGACCACCACCTGTGCACCCGGGACATAACCAGCCCAGACGCCTGGTAAGTTGGCGACTACTGCAGCTGTGTTGGTGTTCGGATTGTAGCATTGGACGTTTAGTGTCTGTGTCCCGTCTGCCTGCCGACCACCAAAGGTGCATAACAAGTCATTTGCACCATCGTTCACCAGGTTGACCGTATAGTTGGAGATGGGGTTGGGCATATTAACCCCAGTATCGGCACAGTTTTCAGTTACCGGGTCGAAGGAATAGATATTCCCATCGGTAGTTGTGGCATCAGCACGACCACCCATGAAATAAACCAACCCGGTTCCAGGATAATACTCACCATCCAGGCGATATAAATCAAAACACATCGCAGGGCCTGCGGTCCATTGTCCTAGGAATTCCAGGGTAAAGTCTTGCACATCGGTTATACCCTCTTCGATCACAATCCCATTGACAGTTTGGGAGGTAAAACCGACTTTGGAGGCGGTCACATTGTATGTGCCAACGATGAGATTCATCGTGTAAAATCCGTTAGGATCCGTGATAGCCTGGACCTGGTTGCCTTCCACAGCCGGAGCGGCGGATACGTTTGCGCCTTCGATCGGCAAGCCTCCGGTGTCATAGACATGTCCTTCCAGCGTGCCGAGTGCCACACCACCACAAGTCCCGATACCCGCACTGTTGACATTCAAGTATCCATAACCAAAGGTATAGTTACCCTGTCCATCGGGTGGGGCTCCACAGCTACCTGCGGGGGCTACATCCGTACTGCTTTGTAATATCTGGAAGGTTGCGTCGATTTGACCCACCAAGGCTGGGTTGCACGACCAGAGTAAAGCCACTGCACCAGCGGTGTGTGGGCTTGCCATGGAGGTGCCACTATACCCGCAGCTCCAGGCATTTGTAGGAACGGACGAGCACACGCTTACACCGGGGGCAGAGATGTTCGGTTTGGTGTAAGGATCGTGACCAAAGGCAGATGGACCACGGCTCGAGAAGCCAGCAATATTGCGGCTGACGTCATGCGCCGCGCTACCGAAGGATTCCTGATAGTCACCTGGTGAACCCAGGGTGCTACAGCCAGGTCCAGCGTTCCCGGCAGAAAATGCGGGGAAGATGCCCGCTGCCACCCAGGCTTGAACTTTCGCCAGGTACCAAGCATCACCGCCACCACCGCCCCATGAGTTGTTAACCACGTCTGGGCGGTTGGCAGGGTCACCATTGGGTGCCACGATCCAATCGGCGCAGGTGTTCAGAGCAAAATCCGAGCAGGAGTTCGTCTCGCAGCCTTTGCAGGCAATCCATTGGGCATTGGGTGCCATACCAGCCTGCCAGGTCAAAACAGGATCATCATCGCCAACCATGGTACCCATGGTATGGGTGCCATGCCCGTTGTTATCGCAGGCGCTTCCGCCGCAGATATTGGATGGGTCAGACCAACAGGCAGGGTTGGTTGGATCAGCACCACATTTAAATGCTTGATCCAGGGCTGGGTGGTTCCACTGCACACCTGTATCGATGTTGGCTACCACGATACCGTCTCCCTGAACGGAAAAGTTCGTCCAGAACTGGTCAGCACCGGTGTCAACAATACCCCAGGCTAAAGCATCAGGCGAGCTGCCAACTGTCGTTAGGGTTCGAGCGGCCAGAAGGTCACCCGCCCAGGTGATATTTTCAAAAGGCTTAACTTCAGCTACAGGATCGATATAAAAGGTGCGTGTAGCGCGAATGAAATAAACTTCCGGCAAGGCTGCCAATTCATTGGCAGCTGTCAGGGTTCCACCCCATACGTACAATTCATTCCCGCTGATAAAGGTTTGATACTTCAATCCAGCGATATCCAGGATGGATTTTGCATTCACCTGGCTATTGGCTGCGGTATCACGCAGGGTATTATAAACAAATTCTCCCCTTGCATCCCAATCCATGGAATATGCCGGGGAGAGATCTGCCTGCTCCGTGAAGCGCACGATGAAATCAGCGTTACCATCAGCCGCAAAGCTGTCAAGCAATGTGCTTTCGATTTTGCTTCCTTCTTCCTGGGCAGCCATGACAGAATCATGTCGGGCAAGACCAAGAAAAGCAACAAATATCAACAAAGCAATTGCTGTAGTATTGATTAGCCACTTCAACTTCATAATATCCTCCACTATGGAATTTTGTGAGTAAACTTATTAAAAAGCTTGGTTGTTATTTTATTATGTATGGTTTTATTTTACGGGGACGTTGATCAACCACACCTCCTTTTGGGATAGCTCATTGTCCCCCACCAAGAACTTATCCTTAACCAGTTATAAAATTTTACAGCGTGATTTTTAGAATGCCACTGGCAACGATTTATCATGCTATGACTTTCCAAAACCAAAGCATTTCTAGCAAATCGATAGTTCAGGATATCAATTTGCTAGATGGCTGATGATATAGTATTAATATAATCTGAAATTACCATTAATTAACTCTTAGTATATCACATCCATAACGCAATTTTAAATTTATTCTGGGATTATTTATCAATTAAGATTATTAATTCTTATCGTTATCTCATGCCAATCCTAATCTTAATTGTCGGTTTCAATAATAAATTCAGGTATAATCAACCTACCGGGGATGACAGGCTTCGACGGGAGAGGCTGAGCCCGGATTGCGAGCCGAGAGGCACCGATCTCGATAAATCAGTGCAAAACACAAGTGCCAATCGCACTTCATATGCCGCTCTTCCTCTCGCTGCATAGGCGATAGAAGATCAGCAATGAGCCTCTTGCAGGCTCACGTCCACCTGCCCCGTCCTCCGACCGGAGGTAGAGTGGGCGTAAAAAGGTCGGAGTGCCACACACGACGCTGCTACCTGTGTGAAAGAGAGCTTTCGGGCTCTGGCAGCTAGCCAGTTGGCTTTTTTGTCGCTTGTAAGCCAGCTGACGAATCTAACAACCGACTATGCTCGTAGATATCTGCGGATCTATTCTTTCGGACGCGGGTTCGATTCCCGCCATCTCCACTTA
>Ga0154901_193_pt11 | contig 11980 bp, 10 predicted proteins | sample Rifle2008BG19ft_FD_105873 | JGI IMG/M metagenome (GOLD analysis project Ga0154901, IMG submission 105873) | Chloroflexi bacterium RBG_19FT_COMBO_49_13 | reverse complement strand
AGATTCACCTGGGAGCGTAGTATCATTTACTGGATCAATTGCCAGCCAGGGTGCTGCGGGAGCTGCCGCAATTTCCCATACGAGGTCAACTTTGCCATCGTTCGAGATACTGAACGACTGGCTGATCGTCTCCCCTTGATGCAGGCCGACCTCTACCCCCCCTGGAACTGCGATATCAGGCAACAAATGCTCGAAAACTACCTCGACCGGTGCAGGCTGCTGGTAAATGCCATCCACCCACAAAGTCTCAACCAGGCTGTTTATCGTCCAGACGCCTTCCTGGACTTCAAACGTCTTGGTGATGGTGTACCAGGTCTCCGACATGCCTCCAGTCACTACCCAGGTCAGCACATTGGTCCCGGTTATCACCGTTCCCGCACCGGCCTCCCAGGCAGTCAGGTCTAACGCGGACTGCCAGGCTTCTTCGAGCCAGAAGCTAACCGCCTCTGTTGAGGTAATGGATACCTGGTCGACAATGACCACCTCATCACCGGACAGCACCTCAAAGGTCATCTCGGTCGGGTTGAAGGGTCCTGCTCCATTGATCCAGACTTCCTTTTCCCAGCCTGCATCCATGACCCCCGTGCATGTATCCAAAACCAATTGCACTGTTGCCAGGGCATCAATCGTGCCCTCACCCCAATCGTTGTTAGGACCGTTCGTATAATCACCGCCACAGTTCGAGCCATTCTGTCCGGTCAAGGGTGCTGCAGCTTGATGGATAAAGTCAATGGTTGGGTAAACCATGCCGCGCAGCGATGGGCAGGCCTGCCAGAGCAAGCCAACCAACGCTGTAGCGTGCGGTCCAGACATGCTGGTGCCGCTCCAAGATTCGTAACCGGTGCCCGGCACTGCTGAGCGGATATTCATGCCGGGAGCCATGATATCCGGGAAGTAGTTCCCGTCAAGTTCTGAAGGCCCGCGGCCTGAGAAGCCAGAAATCGTCCCAGGGAAGGGATTGGTTTGGTCGATCGCACCAGTCGTCAAGACTTCCCAGTAGTCAGCAGGGGAACGCAGCGAAGCACAATATGACCCTTCACCGCCAGCCGAAACCTCAACCAGGATACCGGCTGCATGCAGCGCCTGGATTTCATCCTTAAATTGAGGCTGATTCCCACCCCAATAACCCCAGGAGTTATTGACTGCGTCTGGTGCCATATTTGGATCAGCATTGGCGCCACTCAGGTCCCAGGGGGCAAGGTCCCACTGGAAGCATTCGATGAATGTAGCATCATCACCACTGCCCCCATCCGACATATTCTTGCAGTGAACAGTCTGAGCACCTGGGGCTACTCCAATCTGGTTCCCTGCATAGTCGTCACCCACCATCGTGCCGGTGGTGTGCGTCCCGTGTCCAGAGCCGTCGTCTGGATCGGTCGGGTAGGTTCCAGTAGCATCCCACCAGTTAAAATTATGCTCCCATTGGTCGCAGGTAGGTGGGTTGAGGCAGCCGCGATAGTGTGGGGCAATTGCAGGATGCGTAACATCCAGGCCTGTGTCATTACCCGCCATGACCGTACCGGCGCCATTGTATCCCATCGCCCACACGTCATCCGCGTTGATAAAGGTCAGATTTGGTTCGACGGCGGTGGCTGAATCAGGGGTCAGCCTTTGCTCAACCGGTTCAGCTAACTGGTATATATGGTTTACCGTGATCTGTGCTACATCTGAACGTGCCGCAAGAACCGTCAGCAGGCTTTGGCCTCCGCCGCGCACAAGTATCTTATTGGAAATATAGAATGCTTGATACTTAACATCCGCGCTATCCAGGAAGGTTCGCAGGTCTTTCTGCGTCCGTTCCGCAGTGGTATAGAGGGCGTCGAACACAAATCGACCTTTTTCAAGCTTCGTCTTGAGGTTTTCCGCCGGGCTTAGATCAGCCTTCTCAGCCATCCAGACGAAGAAATCTGCCTGCCCTCTGGCCTCAAGTTCATCCAACAGCATGCCTTCAACCCTCTCGGTAGAAAGCAAGGATGCCTTTTGGACAGCTCCCAGGCTGGTCTGGACTCCCGCTGGGGTTACAAATCCCAACAGCATTCCAGCAACCAGCACAAAGGAAAAGATACGCTGTAGGACCTTTACTGCCATTGCTTTTTCTCCTCCAATAACAAAAAACGTGCCCTCTCCCGCCAGCGGCTCGCCAGAGAAACGGACACGTTCATCTGATACACAATCTATCCCCGGTTTAGAGGCGCCAACAAGGTTTTGGCATATTAAACACCCAGGCAACCAAGAAAATTTAATATGTGTCTAACAACAAAGAATACTCTTCTTATCATACCATTAATTAAACGAGGCTGTCTAGAAAGAACCGCTAGACAGCTCCAAAATAAGCCCTGAAGAGTAGATCCGCTGTGTGTAGGCATACACTAATTTCTTGAGTAGCATCGCTGGGTGGCAGCTGCTCGTTCTACCCCCTTTATACTTCTTCAGCAGCGGCTCAAGTTTGATGCTCTCGATTGCTCGGTTGACCACTCTCACGATGTGGTTCGCCGGGATCAGTTCATCCCAGCTCGGCGGAATCAGGCTGGGCTGCACCATTGTATATGGCTTGAACACAGGGGCACCTTGTTTTCTGTGTTTCATGCCCCTTTTGAATCACAGTTTCCTTAAACGCAAAAGGGGCTGTCCCTTTCTTTTGGAACAGCCCCTTTAAATGTTTTGGATTGATTGGTTAAATTTTGATGACGTTTGCCGCCTGCAGACCCTTGGGACCCTGCTCGATGGAAAACTCAACGCGCTGACCCTCGTCAAGTGTTTTGAATCCCTCGGACTGGATCGCCGAGAAATGGACGAATACATCTGGACCATCCGGGCGCTCGATAAAGCCAAAACCCTTGGTGGCGTTGAACCATTTGACCGTGCCTGTCACACGTTCGTTCATCTTACAAACTCCTTCTTTCTATACCTGAATTGTTGATTTGGTGCCCATGTGATCCTGCTACGGTCGTGATGTATCGGTTGTGCCGATTTAAACACCACCGGCCCGAACTGCACAAGGGTTCAGGCCGGCTTCTTACGAACTCCAGACAGAACACACGTGCCACCTTTCTAAACTGTTTTGCAGTTTATCAGGCATCTGTTCTTTCGTCAAGGCCACTTTTATAATAAGGCTACCTTATAGGTCAACTTTCACCCTATCTTCGCTAATTGTCATTCCTCTAGTAAAATAGGTAAACGATTGTAGTGAAAGGATATCTTATGAAATATCGTATTGAATCTCTACTTTCGGCTCGGCTACACATGGCTCCACAACTTGTGGATGATCGAGTCTATTTCTTTAGCAATATGTCTGGCAAACTTAGTCTATATGCCATGAACTACGGCGGAAGTGTTCCAGAACCTCTATTACCCCCCAATATTGCCCTACAAAATCCGGAACTGATTGGTGGCAAGCCGTTCTTTGTCTTTCCTGAGTTACAAAAAATCATTATCATGCTCGATAAAGACGGAGATGAAAACTATCAACCTATGGCTATCCCACTCACAGGCGGTTTCCCCACACCAACCTTTGACAACTTCTTTGCCGGCTATCGCGTCCACCTGCTTAATTGTGATCCGGTGCGAAATATGATGTATCTGGTTGCTGAATCGCGCATTGAACAAAATAACATTGCTTACCAGGCTAATTTAGAAAACGGCGAACTGATTAAACTAGGCGAGAGCCCATGGGGATCCTTTATAGACGGAGTGAATGCGCAGCATACGAAGGTAGTCCTTTCTGACGGGTATACGGCGGGTGATACCACCGTTTACCTCTGGACAGTTGAGAAACCAGAGCGTCAGCTTTTGTATGGCACTCCAATCGAAACACGCACACCGGGTCAGGATGTACCACTAAGCGCTATTTTTTCCTGCCATTTCACCCAAGACGACCAGGGTTTGCTATTTGTAACCGCTCTTTTCGAAGATACATTCGGGTTAGGCTATCTACCTTTGGATGGTTCAAAGGATGTTAAGAAGGTGGAAATCAAGGGCTTGGTTCACACTGGAATTGGCGAATTCAATGACCTTCAACATTTATACGAAAATCACTTCTTACTGTTATATAACATTGATGGCTGCTCTTGGCTTTACGAAGCCACATTTCATGAAGAAACCCTGGTCATGAATGTCAACTGGGTAATTGCTGGTCAAGGCGAGATTCAAAATGGCGTATTAGAAGGCATGCACTATGATCGAAATAGCGATCGGTTCATTTTGTCGTTCTCCACTGCCACTACACCCACACAGCTTTACAGCGTTGAGGGAAAGAAACGCAAGAAGGTAACGCGCCACACGAATGAGAAAATTTTAGGTATACCAGATGGTCTACTCTCACCAGGTGAAGATGCCTCTTTTATGTCGTATGATGGTTCGCGCACATCCGCCCGCCTTTACCTGCCAGCCCAAGATTTGGGTTACCAGGGGCCGCGTCCATTGGTTTATTATGTGCATGGAGGTCCGCAAAGCCAGGAACGACCTAACTTCGCTTGGTTTTCGATGCCGCTTATCCAATACCTTACCCTGCATGGGTTTACAGTCTTCGTTCCCAATGTGCGTGGCAGCTCGGGTTATGGACTTAAGTACATGAAGCAAGTAGACCGTGACTGGGGCGGAAAGGATCGTCTCGATCACGTTCATGCAATAAAAGTGTTAGCCAATGATAAGCGCATTGATGTGAACCGTTGCGGGGTAATTGGTCGCTCTTATGGTGGCTATATGACCCTGACCTTGGCTTTCCGCCATCCTGATTTATGGGGTGCAGCAGTCGATATGTTCGGGCCATATGATCTGCTGACCTTCTCAGATCGCATCCCAGAAACTTGGAAACCGTACTTTGCTATGGCGTTAGGTGATCCAATAAATGATCGTGGATTCCTTGTTGAGCGATCCCCCAAAACTTACATAGAGCAACTTGAATGCCCACTGCTTGTAATCCAGGGTAAAAATGATCCACGCGTTGTAGAAGCCGAGTCGCGAGATGTAGTCGAGCAACTACGCGCTGCTGGCAAACAAACCGAATACCTGATGTTTGAGGATGAAGGACACGACGTTATTAAATACGAGAATAGGGTGATTTGCTACAATTCCATAACCGAATTCTTTACCAAATATCTTAAACCATGATCAACGAATCACAAACTCATGCTAAATCTGGTGACCTGGCCCAACTGGTAAGTGCACAAAACAAACGCTTCACCATCAGGTTGGTACAGGATGGTCAACTACATACACATCGTGGAGTCCTTAGTCACAACGATCTGATAGGCCTACCCTGGGGCAGTCAGATCAATAGTCACTTAGGCAGTCCATTTATCTTGATACAGCCAACACTTAGTGACATCTTATTGGACATCAAACGCAATACACAGATCATGTATCCTAAGGAAATCGGATTTATCCTGGTCACAATGGGTATCGGTCCCGGTAAACATGTATTGGAGGCAGGAACCGGTTCTGGTTCAATGACTACAGCCCTGGCTTACATGGTCGGGCCAAACGGGCGGGTCACCTCATACGAAGCGCGTCCCGAGATGCAACGTCTTGCTATAAAAAACCTGGAGCGGGTCGGTCTGGCAGAACGAGTCACATTCAGGCTGGGAGATATCAAGGATGGATTTGAGGAAAGCGATATTGATGCGGTATTCCTGGATGTCCCGAACCCGTATGATTACATGGCCCAAGTAAAAGCTGCACTCAAACCCGGTGGGCCATTTGGCACTATCCTGCCAACCACCAATCAGATTTCGACACTCCTGGTAGCGCTCAAGCGCGAGCATTTTGCATTTATCGAAGTGTGCGAAATATTCCTTCGGTTTTATAAAGCCGTACCCGAACGCCTGCGGCCTACTGACCGCATGGTCGCCCATACAGGTTATCTGGTCTTTGCGCGATCCATCATACCTGGAGATGAAGAAATCGGGCAAGAAATCGACGCTTCCATGGATGATATCGACTCCCCTGAAGATATATTGCCCGAAAGTGATTTGTGATCGACCTGAACCAATTGACGGAATTTGATATAAAGCAGCGATTAGTCAAAACTCAGCTTGAAAACCCTGAAGATGGCTTTATTTCAGCATTCCTGCCGGATGCGCCACGTCCAGCTGCAGTGTTGGTACCCTTATTGCGTGCCCCGGTGGACGAAGCAGGGACGATCGGGTGGCATATCTTGCTAACCAGGCGATCCGACCAATTGGCTGAACATAGTGGGCAGGTCGCCTTCCCGGGAGGTCGCTCGGATATTGAGGATGTCTCACCGGAGGCGACTGCACTCCGTGAAGCACAAGAAGAGATTGGCCTGAACCCGCGAGAAGTGCGCATTCTGGGCTGCCTGGACAGCTTACTGACAATCACCAATTACCGTGTCACACCTGTGGTAAGTGTTATTTCCTGGCCGTTCAATGTTCAACTTGCTGGCGTCGAGGTAGACCGGATTTTCACAATTCCACTAACCTGGTTGGCAGAGCCGAGTCACTATGAGATAAGCCAACGTGTTATACCTCCACCCTACTCACTGCATTTTGGGAACGAGAGTCATCCAATCATTTTTTTTCAACCGTATAATGGAGAAATTCTCTGGGGGGTGAGTGCTGAGATCACCATGCGTTTACTAAAAGCTATCAATCGATAAAAAAAACTGGCGGGCATGGACTGCCCGCCAGAGTTTTTATTCTTCTTCTTCTTCCAGCTTGCCTTTTTCGATTATTTCAGGTTCCACAGGAGCGACTTCCTCAACAACCTCTTCCGCAGCCTGAGCAGTGACAGATACGATGACCGATTCTGCATCAGCCAGAACCTTAACGCGATCTGATAATTTCAGGTCGCGCACATAAAGCGTGTCACCAATCTCATCCAACCCAGATATATCGACAACAACTCTCTCTGGCAGATCCTGGGGCAGGCATTCTACTTCCAGCAGATTTAATTCCTGAACGAGAATACCATTGTAGTCTTTTACGGCTGGTGAAACGCCGACAATAGACACGGTAACATTGGCGCGCAATTTTTCTTCCATCGATACCGCAAGAAAATCAATGTGGATCAATGAACCAAGAATTTTATTGCGTTGTTTTTCCCGGACCAATGTCGGGTAGGATTGTCCTTCCACTTCAACAGTAACCAATGTGGAGGGAGCTAGTCCAGTTAATGACTTACCCGCCTCACGCGCATCAAGCACAATTGGGAACGGCTCGATGTGGTGGCCATAAATCACCGCTGGCAATTTGCCTTCACGGCGTAATGCTTTGACCTGTTTACCGATGATATCGCGGCGAACAGCTTTTAAAACTACTTTATCCATCTATTCCTTCCTTGAGCGCCTCTCACCCCGACATTGCTACCGGGATTACCATCGCTCGTGGCATGATTTTCCGGATTCCACCGGAGGTTATGTTTGGCTGAAAAGCCAACGACAGAATCAAAGTGTTACCTTTTCTTCTCTCGTTCGCTTCCCATCATTTTCGAAGCTAACGCTATTTACGCTTCCCAAGAAGCAGATTGCCTACGAACAACACTATACCAACGGCTACACCAGCCATTAACCCTGCTAATGCTGCCCTCGGTGTATCAAGAACCGTTTCAACTGGTCCATCGATTTTTCCTGCGATCACGACAGTACTGCGCACTGGACCACCGCTCACCTCTCGTGCTACCAACAGATTCACGCTGCTATCGTTTTGTGTAATAGATTGCGAACATACCGCCACGGCATTGCTTTTTATTAAGGTCGTCTCAGTCGCATTTACCAAAAAAGCGTTACTCTGATTAAGGTGAATCTCATCGCCATGAGCTGCACCGACCAAAGCCTGATGGGTAATTATATTTTCAGCTGCAGCTTCAACGACCACTCCCATTCTCACATCCACTTCTGTGGCTGTCAAATGACTGATGTTGCTTTGGGTGGCGCGCACCAACTCGGCATGTAAGTGATCGACGTTCGTCTGAGACATATTGACTGTCTCGATCACCTCATCTTCTGCTTCACTTTGTGCAGCATTTGGTTGATAGCTTTCATCTTCTAGCATGGCTGTTCTCCAGCAAAAAAAGGCCGCCTCCGTGTCGGAGACGTCTTGGAAGTGGGTGAATTTTAGCGTTCTTTTCATGTTTCGTCAATGGTCTATAATATAAGGAATGTCAAAGGAAAATCAGCCTGCTCTTTTACTCACTGCCCTTCTTCCCAACGAATCGTCGTTTATGGGCTCTCATAACCTGCTACTGCTAGGCTCCGGAGATGGGATGCTAGCGGTCCACCTTGCAAAGCTTGTTACATCATGTCAGTTTTGGGCAACTGACTTGACTGCCAGCTCAATCCACTTGACCAACAAAACTGCCCAGGTGAACGAGTTGTCTAATATCCATGTATTTCCTGATTTGGCTGACCCCAAGACATATCTATGTGATGTATCGCCAGAGCAATTTGATACCGCTATCATCGTTTTACCAAAAGGGCGCAAGGTCGCACGGCGCTGGTTACTCCAGGCTTTCCGATGCCTGAAGGGTAAGGGTATTCTCTACCTAGCCGGAGCAAACGACGAAGGCATCCAGTCGGTCGCCAAAGATACTGGCGAGCTGTTCACCCAGGTAAATGTACTTGGTTACAAGAAAGGGTCTCGCATCTATCGCGCTGTGAAATACAGTCCAATCGATAATTTGCCGGATTGGGCTCACGAACCAGGCATTGCTTTGGGTACTTGGAATGAATTCAACCTAGAGATACGCGGGCGTGCCTTTACGATCCATTCACTACCGGGCGTATTCTCGTTCGACCACCTTGATGATGGGACGCGAATGCTGTTAGACTGTATGCAGATTTCCACCGACAGCCAGGTCCTTGATATTGGCTGTGGTTGTGGAATCATAGGCATGGTTGCAGCCCACCTTGGCGCGGGACAAGTGTATCTGTCTGATAACCATGTCTTGTCTGTCGCCTCAACCACTGAAAATATCCGCCTCAACAGCATTTCTTCCGCCTATGTCTATGCCAGTGACCTGTACGCCAACCTGCCAGATGTGAAATATGACATGATCCTGTCTAATCCCCCTTTTCATACCGGCAAAGATATAGATTACCAGGTCGCACAGGCGTTGATCGCTCAGGGACACCAGAAATTGAAGCCTGGTGGCTCACTCCTCATCGTTGCCAACCGTTTTATACGCTACGAGCGCATGATGCAACAAATTTTTAACAATGTTAGTATCTTGCAGGAGAATGGTAAATTTCATGTCCTGTCGAGTCAAATGAGATAAGTTGGCGTGATAAAATGGTGATATCAGCCTGATCCCCCTATTGTAAGGTCAAATTATGCATCGCCCTATCGTTCACACTCTAGACTTATATTTTCACGGACGTCCCGGTACGATAGCATCCTATCTCCTCCCTCATGCAGGCGGAGCTGCACTGGTAGACCCAGGTCCGGGCTCGACCATCCCCAACCTTGTCAGTGAGTTGGCTAAGCATGGGTTTAAACCTACTGATGTTACCGACGTCTTCCTGACCCACATACACCTGGACCATGCTGGTGCCTCCGGTTGGTTATCAAATCAGGGGGCTATAATTCATGTCCACCCAAATGGCGCTCCCCATATGGCAAATCCAGAAAAGCTCATATCTAGCGCGGCTCGTATCTATGGTAGTCAAATGGATTTCCTGTGGGGGGAATTTCTACCTGTGCAGGAAGACCACCTGCATGTAGTGCAATACAACGAATATATTCATTGCACAGATCTGACCATGAAGGCAATCGAAGCACCTGGACACGCCAATCACCAGTATGCCTATTTGACTGGCGATATTTGTTTCAGCGGCGATATTGGTGGCATACGCGTCAATGGACTTCATTACGTGAGTGTTCCCATGCCCCCGCCCGAGTTTCATTTGGAAAAATGGCGCGAGAGCATTAAACACCTACAAGCAGAGCATCCCGTACGTATCGCTCCCACACACTTCGGCGTCTACGATGACGCTGAGTGGCATCTTGCAGAATTAGCTAACAACTTGGATCAAATCGAGGATTGGATGGAGAAAATAATGCCATCTGATCCGCCTATCGAATCTCTTCGCGAGATGTTTGTTGATTATGAGCGCCAACGTGCCGAAGAAGCCGGATTGAGCCTGGCAGACGCTGAAGTTCAGCAAATCGCAAACCCGTCATTTATGTCTGCGGATGGGATGCAGCGATACTGGAAAAAATATCGTCTTACTAACCTATAATTTCAGTCCAATCAAGGAGGTTAGTTTTGAATTTCAACCACTTTTTCACCAATGAAGAAATCCAGTCTACCATACAGGATTGGTGCCGAGCCTACCCTGAGTTGGTTGAAAGTGAGAGCATTGGGATGAGTCACGAAAACCGACCCATCCAGTTATTAAAGATCACCAATTGGAATAGCGGCAGCGATTTGGAAAAGCCGGCATTATGGATCGACGCCAACATTCATGCCACAGAGCTGACTGGGACCACTTGCGCTCTCTATTGTGCTTATCATCTGCTCGCCGGATATGGCACTGATGAACGTATCACCAGACTGCTCGACAGAAGTGTGGTCTACATCGTTCCGCGCGTCAATCCAGACGGGGCAGCCCTGGCTATGGCTGATAACCCGCGTTATATCCGTTCTGGGGTTCGTATGTATCCTTGGGATGAGAAAGATGGGGGCTTGCACGTTCAGGATATCAACCAGGATGGCAAGATTCTCCAAATGCGCATCCTCGATCCAAACGGCGACTGGAAGATCAGCACACTAGAAAAGCGCTTGATGGAAAAACGCGGGCCAGACGAACATGATGGCGAATATTATCGTCTGCTTTCCGAAGGATTGCTGGAAGATTTCGACGGATACATCATTAAAGAAGCACGTACACCTGAAGGATTGGATTTCAACCGCAATTTTCCTTTCCAATGGCGCACAGAAGGCGAGCAGCATGGAGCTGGACCATACCCTGCCTCCGAGCCGGAGATACGTGCCCTTGTTGATTTTATCTCCAGGCATCCCAATATCAACATCGCCCTCACCTTTCACACTTTCAGCCGTGTAATATTGCGCCCCTACAGCACCAAGTCTGATGATGACATTATCCCCGAAGATTTATGGGTCTTCAAAAAGATGGGCGAGATTGGCACGCGCGCCTCTGGTTACCGCTGCGTTTCTACCTTTCACGATTTCAAATATCACCCCAAAGAAGTTACCACGGGTGCGTTCGATGATTGGGTTTACGACCACCTTGGTATCTATTCTTTCACGATTGAACTTTGGGACCTTCCCACAGAAGCGGGAATCAAAGATAGAAAATTGATCGAATGGTCGCGCGACCATCCGCACAGCGAGGATGTACAGATCCTTAAATGGGTTGACGAGCATGGAGAACCCGATTCCTATAATGAGTGGCAGGAATATGATCATCCACAGCTTGGCAAGGTAGAAATTGGAGGTTGGAATAGCATTCACACCTGGCGCAATCCTCCCGCCACACAATTGGAAAGCGAAGTCTCCCGGCACTTCCCATTTATTCTCTCACTGGGTAATATGCTCCCCTGGTTGACACTCCATACAATTAAAGCTGAACCGCTGGGAAATGACGACTACCGCCTGACCGTTGTTGTAGAAAATAACGGCTTCCTACCATCTTTCACCAGTGAACAGGCTAAAACTCGTCAGGCAGTTCGTCCAGTAAGGGTCGAGTTAGATATGCCCGAGGGGGCGAAAATCATCAATGGGAAACGTCGTGTACAGATCGGTCAACTAGAAGGACGCAGCAACAAACTATCTATCAGTTCGATTTATAGCACCAGCCCTACCGACAATCGAGAAAAAGCTGAGTGGGTTATCCATGCCCCTGCAGGATCTTCTGTTAAAGTCAATATATTCAGTGAACGGGCAGGCACCATAAAAAAAGAAGTATTGCTTAAATGACGCGGTGAATTACATGACCATTGTTCAAGAAAAAGTGAATCAAGCTGTTGAGATCTTGAGGGAAATGGGGATCGACTGTTGGGTT
>Ga0154901_146_pt2 | contig 12028 bp, 11 predicted proteins | sample Rifle2008BG19ft_FD_105873 | JGI IMG/M metagenome (GOLD analysis project Ga0154901, IMG submission 105873) | Chloroflexi bacterium RBG_19FT_COMBO_49_13 | reverse complement strand
GAAGCGGAGTTCATTGAGAAGTTCAGTCAGTTCTGTCGTCTGATCCGTTTCGACAAGCGGGGAACAGGGCTTTCCGACCGGCCTACAAATGCAGCCACACTGGAAGAGCGGGCGGACGACATCCGCGCTGTCATGGATGCCGCCGGCAGTGGGCGGGCTACCATCTTTGGCGTCTCGGAAGGGGTGAATATGGCGTGTGTATTTGCAGCGCTGTATCCAAAACGAACCCGCTCATTGATTCTTTGGGGTGGTCAGGCGCGTTGGGTCAAGGTCCACGATTATCCATGGGGGCCAACACTAGAAGAGCAGGAAGGAATGATTCAGCATGCTCGTCTCACCTGGCCCTCTCGCGAATATATTACAGGCTGGGGTGCGGGCTTGGGAGATAGCGTGGATCCAGCCTTCCTGGACTGGTGGGTCCGCAAAGCGCAAGCCTCGGCAAGTCCTGCCGCCGTCGCCGCGCTGGAAGAAATGAATGCACAGATCGACACTCGCGCCATCTTACCCACCATTCGGGTTCCGACCCTGGTAATGAACGCGTCGGAGGATCCAGTCGCAAACGTTGAGGCCGCGCGCGATATGGCGGCCCACATTCCCGGCGCGCGCTTTATCGAATTCCCCGGCAAATCACACTTGCCCTGGGAGAATGCCGCGGGGCGGATCCTGACCGAGATCGAAGAGTTCGTGACCGGGACACACCTGACGGTCGCGACCGATCGCTTCTTGACAACCGTCCTCTTCATGGACATTGTCGGCTCGACGGACCGAGCTACACAGATGGGTGATACGGCGTGGCTGGGCCTGCTTGCCACCTACTACGCCGTGGCGCGCAAGGAGCTCGGGCGATTCAGCGGGCGCGAGATTGATACGGCCGGCGATGGATTCCTCGCGATGTTCGATGGACCCACGCGCGCGATTCGCTGCGCGCTTGCGATTGAGGATAAGATCAAACAATTGGGTATTGAGGTACGTGCAGGCTTGCACACGGGTGAGTGTGAATTGATTGGTGAAAAAGTGGGCGGCATCGCTGTGCATATCGGCGCTCGGGTAGCGGCTCACGCGGGTGCGAATGAAGTTTTGGTTTCAAGCACGGTGAAGGATTTGGTCGCAGGCTCTGGGATCAAGTTTGAGGAGCGCGGCTTTCATACACTAAAAGGTGTGTCGGGCAAATGGCGTTTGTATGCCGTGGCGTCGTGAAAGTCAATGCCAATTCCTCCTTACTTACAAGCGTCTGCGCAGCCGCCCAGCATAGTGTGCAGCGGACACATTCGCTTCGCTCATTACAGGCAGCGGCTGCGCCACTTGCGAACGCAGCGCATTTCTAGAAGTGGTGCGATAATTGAGAAGGAGTCTCGCCTGTCCCACCGCAAATAACGCAAACCTTTAGGAAGCAGATGTCCAATAGCAGTTGAGTCGCTAAACTGCCGCAAATGCCAAGCTGGGCAGTGGAAAGCAGGTAACTATGACCGACACAAATAAAGCAGTATTTATACGTCATAAAATGAGCACAACCCCTGAAATATTGGAAGATTTGTGGCGTAGAAGGGAAATAGCCATACATTATGAGAATAAATGCAGCACAAATCCAGATGATTACAGAGAAAAAGCAGCGAAAAATGCTCTGAAAAGATTACATGCTTATTGTAATATGGGTGTGGTAGTTGGTGCTGTTTATAGAGAAATAAGACCAGCGGATATATTGGTAGGGATAATCACCCAGGGATCGAAGGTCAGACCCATAAACCGATATGGCGATGATAATATATACAAAGTCGTACAACTACAAAACGTGAAGGAAATTTCTCTTGCAGATTATCCCTTACTTGCTGCTATACAACCAAGATTGGCGACAATTACTGGATGGACGGGAGCATTTGATCTACTATATAGTATTGCCTTTGATAAGACTGTCCCAATTGACGTAAAATACCTATCCCCTGGGCAACTCGAAGTGATATGTCAAGAATATTTACGAATGAAGGGAATACTCAAAGTATTGTTATTGCCGATTGGCAGAAATTTACAGGATATTGATATTTTTGGGATAGGAGATGATGGATATAAAGTTCTTGCTCAAGTTACCCATAGTAACCAGCTATCCAAAGTTGACAGTAAATTACAAATGCTCAAACATTACAATAGGCAAGGAGTAAAACTGATATTATTTGGCCCCGAATCGTGTAATATAGCAGATGCCAAAGTCAATTACATTTCCATAGAGAGTGTGTTTGCTGAACTACAATCAAGTCAGGAAGCTGTATATCATCAGGCAATAGAGATGATGTTCAATAGATAAAGGCGCCTATGGATCCACCATTGAGTTCTTGCTAGAATTATGAATCTTGACGAAGAGCGTGTATTCAAATATCTGAAAGCACATTTCGGCGAAAATGTGGTCTTTGAGCCTGATGGTAAAGTTCCCCCCGATTTCTTAGTGGATTCTATGTACGCTGTTGAAGCTAGAAGACTGAACCAAAATTTCTTCGACAAAGAAAAGTCCGAAGGATTAGAGCAGCTATCATTTCCAATATTCGATGTATTCAAAAGCGTTCTGAAATCATTCGACTCCCTCTATCAAGGCAACACCTATTGGGTTGCCATTGATTTTGAACGCCCATTGAGTATGAGTATGCGACAAGCAAAGAAAGATATGGAAGTCTCTCTCAGAAGCTTTCTGACCTACGAAGTGTCAGATTTTCCTCACACACTGTCCGTAAGCGAAAATATCGATTTCACGATATTTCTTTCTCAACCAATAAGTGGAAGAGTATTCCGACCAGCAGGCAGTTTAGATTTAGATGCTGGCGGCTGTGTAATTCCCATGTATACGGGAAATCTTCGTCATTGCATAAACGAGAAATCATCCAAAGTAACCGATTATTTACCGAAATACCGTGAATGGTGGCTTTATCTAGTTGATCACATGGGATGGGGCTTAGATGGAAGAGAAACTAAGGATCTTATCTCTTCAATTAGCAATATCGGTAATTTTGATGGAGTTTTCATTATCAGTAACAATGGAGAGACTCTTTTGGCATCAAAATCAAGATAGCAGGAAGCGATTTCTCTGAGGGTGACTCTACAACGTATCTATCTGACCACCTTCGGTGTGTGTAAGTGCATGGCTTATATTGAGTGGAACATAAATGGCACATTACCCTCATGAACGCCATTACCAGAGCCTTCCCACTATTATCACCCTCCAGTTCATCCAGTACATGAATAATAATATGGCTGTGTTTGTTGAATATAAGGAGTCGAGTTCCCTTGTAGCTCATAATACAATATCATCATCCCGGTATTCTAGTATGCGAGAAACACACACCTTTCAATACAACTATTTCCTGAAACTCTACAGGAATGGGACAAATTATATTGACTGGTCATCAATTGGGTTCTCTTCCGTGCGAGAAGGGCATTGATTTGATATGATTCGCTTGAAACGCACATTCTCTTGAGATTTCGTGAAGAATCCAACCTCAAGCGATAGCCATAGCAAGATCGTCAGTATAAGCAGGATAATAGATTCTGGTGTGGTTGCAACTAAAAAAGTTTACGCAGGGATATACCCAATCCTCACTCAAGCTAAAATATGTATAGCTATTTCATTTCTGGTAAGGAATGACACAGACAATTATCATTTGATGGTCGTCTGGGTTCCCACACATGCGAGAGGGGGTACAAACCTCCGCAAACTTGATGTCAACGCAAAATAATTAAAGATATTGTACTGTGTCATAGTTCAAGGGAGAGCAACAGCAATACAATATGTACTCGCACGATCCTTGACTATGCTTAGGTCTCAGCGAAAAGTTTACGGGTAGGATGTAGTGTATACGAACACTTTTATCCATACTACTTTATTTTCGATTATATAGATAAATTATTGCAACTTGTTTCAACTGTTCACCAATCCAATTGTTACATCCCGTAGTAATATTAACAAGAGATGATACATATGCTACAATATTACTAAGCAATTGTATATATGTTACTAAGTTAATGAAAGATGTGCTCCTTATTGGTACCTTGTGGGGTCAATCAGCTGTTACATTGTGGAGGTACGCAATGGCTACTCAGTCATCCATCCCAATCCCCTTCCCAGATCTGCCAAAAGGTACGGTTACATTCCTTTTCACCGATATTGAAGGCTCAACCCAGCTGCTTCACCGCTTGAAGGATAAGTATGCCATCCTGCTGGCTGACCATCACCGCATCCTGCGGGAAGCGTTTACCAGTTGGAACGGGCATGAAGTCGACACCCAAGGGGATGCCTTCTTCGTGGCCTTCTCGCGCGCCACCGAGGCGGTCGGCGCAGCCGCTGAAGCCCAGCGCAAGCTGAACGAGCATATCTGGCCGGAACGTGTGCCTGTGCGGGTGCGCATGGGTATCCATACCGGTGAGTCGTGGACCGGTTCTGAAGGTTATGTGGGAATGGAAGTACACCGGGCAGCTCGAATCGCCCATGTGGGGAACGGCGGGCAGGTGCTGCTCTCCGAGACCACCACTGCCCTGGTACGGGACGAGTTGCCATCCGGTGAGAGCTTGCTCGACCTGGGGCGTCACCTGCTCAAGGATATCCATCGACCGGAACGCATCCACCAGCTGGTGATTGAAGGGCTACCGTCTGAGTTTCCCGCCCTGACCTCGCTGGAGCAGCTTCCGCTGGAATCTGCACGACCACCACGCAAAGTGGGCCCCTGCCCCTACCGCGGCCTGTCTGCCTTCCAGGAGGCAGATGCGCAGTTTTATTTTGGGCGTGAAACCTTTGTGGATGCCCTGGAACGCGCCATCAGTACCAAAAAGCTGGTGGCGGTGATCGTTGGCTCATCAGGATCGGGCAAGTCTTCAGCACTGTTTGCCGGGCTACTGCCGCGGCTGCGCAAGTCAGGCGGCTACCAGTTCGCCATTTTCCGTCCTGGCAGCCAGCCTTTCTATGCCCTGGCGGGGGCACTCCTACCGCTACTCGAACCCGGATTAAGTGAGACCGACCGTTTAACCGAGACGCGCAAATTAGCCGAAGCTTTGATGAAAGGCGAAGTCTACCCAGCGGAGGTTGCCGGGCGAATCTTGGAGAAAACCCAGGATACCCGGCAAGTATTGCTCGTCATCGACCAGTTCGAGGAGCTGTACACCCTGTGCCATGAGGCTGCATTGCAGAAAGCTTTTATCGATGAATTATTAGCGACAGTGGAAGCAGCCAGGAACAATAAGACTGGGTTAGCTGTCATCCTGCTGACCATGCGGGCGGACTTCATGGGTCAGGCTTTGGCCCATCGACCCTTCGCCGATGCCCTGCAGGAAGCCTCCTTGTTGATGGGGCCGATGACTCGCCAGGAGCTGCACTTGGCGATCGAAAAGCCCGGTGAGATGCAGGGAGCAGCCTTCGAGCCAGGGCTGGTCGAGCGCATACTGGACGATGTGGGCGAGAAGCCGGGTAACCTGCCTCTCTTGGAGTTCACCCTCACCCAGCTGTCGGAGCGACAGACTGACGGTTGGCTGACGCATGCCGATTACGAAGCCATGGGCTGCGTGGATGGAGCCCTGGCGGACTATGCCGACCAGGTTTATGCGGATTTAGACGAGAGCGAGCAGGAGCGTACCCGGCATGCCCTGGTGCAGCTGGTGCAGCCAGGGGAGGGCACCGAGGACACCCGCCGAGTCGCAACGCGTGAAGAGCTGGGCGATGATAACTGGAACCTGATCCAGAAATTGGCTGATCGCAGGCTTGTGGTGACCGGGCAGGACGCCCAGGGGAGCGATACTGCCGAAGTGGTGCACGAAGCCTTGATCCAGAAGTGGGGGGTGTTTCAAGAGTGGATGAATGCCACTCGTGCCTTCCGCACCTGGCAGGAGGGATTGCGCGGCAACCTGCGCCAGTGGCTGGAAAACGGGCAAGAGATAGGCGTTTTGCTAAGCGGCGGACGTCTCTCTATAGCGCGAGAGTGGCTAGCGGAGCGAGGAGATGATCTCAGCCGGGCTGAGTCGGAATACATCTTAGCCAGCCAGGCGCAAGAGCGAGCTTTACAGGAAGCTGAAGCCGCTCGGTATAAGCGCGAAGTTGTCCTCACCCACCGCTCACGAAACTTCCTGTATGCCCTGGTGGTCGTCCTTCTCCTTGCGGTCATCGGGACATCAGGTTTAATGTACCTGGCCCGCCAGGCCCAAGGTGAAGCGGAGCACCAGGGCATGGAACGTACCACTCAACAGATCCTCGCAGAACAAGAAGCAGCAGCTCGCGGGACCCAGCAGGCGATCGCTGAAGCCGAGAAAGCCAATGCCCAGGCAGAAGCCTTCAGCCGGGCTACTGCCGAAGCAAATGCCCTTTTTCAGGCTGATCTTGCCCGCGCCCGCGAGCTGTCGCTGGCGGCTCTGAACAGCCTGGAGATTGACCCGGAGCTCAGCATCCTGCTCGGTTTGCAATCAACCTCGATATACAACGCCCTTGGTCAAACACTGCCATATGATCTGCAGTCTACCCTGCACCAAGCGATCCAGGCTTCACGTGCAAGACTGACCTGGGGAGCCGGTGATGAAACCATCCTTTCTGTGGCGTATACTCAACCTGGCGATTTACCCCACGTTTTGACATTAAACAGCGAGATGGGAACTGTTACCCTTTGGGATCCGGCATTGAACCAGAAGGTGTTGGAAATTCCCGTCTCATTGAGCGGGGACGTATTAGCAAGTCTCAGCCGGGATGGCTCATTGATTGCGCTGTACGATAAAAACAGGATCAAGGTTCTGGATGTAAAGACCAAGCAATTGCGATACAGCGTGCTAAGCACTTATACGGATATCCAGGGTTTAACCATCAGCCCCGATAACCAGCATTTATTATTTTGGGATTTATCCACCTATACGCTTTGGGAGATTGAATCTGCCAACGTACGCCTGGAAATTCCTTACCTGCTGGGCGAAGAGCCAGTAGCTGTTTTCAGCCTCGATGGAAAGTATATCGGTGCACGGACACCCGGGAATACCATTAGCATTTACAATACATCCTCCGGGGAGATGATAACCACAATCCAGCTGGATCCGAGTTTTGACGTCATCACACTCGCCTTCAACCCGGAAGGGACCCACCTGGCAGGAGCGGGGCGTGCAACCGAGTGCCTGATATGGGATGTGCAAACCGGGGAAACCCAATTATCGATTAATACTTCTCAAGGGACCATATCGGCTGCCGGGCAGATAGAAACGTTGGCATACAGCCCGGATGGCACCCAGCTGGCGCTTCCAGGTGTCATCTACGATGCTATCAGCGGAGAACAGCTCTTCCTCCTCCCTGGACATACCAAGGGAGTATTTGGCTTGTCATTCAACAGCGATGGGACGCGCCTGATTACTGCCAGCTACGACCAGACCGTGAAGACATGGGATTTAACTACCAGCAGTGAAGTATTGACCCTCTTGCATCCCTCCGGCGGTTTTATCTACGGAGTAGCCTTCAGCCCGGATGGGAAATGGCTGGTCACGACCGGAGCCGATAAAACCGCCCGCATCTGGGAGTTGGCCTCAGGTAAACTCATCCAGACCTTGGAAGGGCACACCGATTTTGTGAACGGCGCAGCTTTCAGCCCGGATGGCACCCTACTGGCGACAGCTAGCGCTGACCGCACGGTAAGAGTCTGGGATACCCGATCATGGGCTCTGCTGCGCTTGTTGGCGGGGCACATGGGAGATATACCGGAAGCTATCCCGGTAATCCGAGGAGTGGTTGGTATCGCTATCAGCCCTCAATGTTCAGGAGTGTCTAGCCCTGGGAATTCCTGCCCTCTGGCGGGGGTTGGCATGGATGGTCAGCTGATCGTTTGGGATGCGCTAACCGGCCGGAAGTTATTCACTTATCAGGATCAAAACAGCGGTCTGAAAAGCGTAGCCTTTAGCCCAGATGGAAAGTTGATTGCAGTCGGCAGCAGTAGCACGCCCATGCATCCAGTGGGAGCGGTGAGAATATTGCTTACTGCAGAAAATTGGGGTTCAAATAGGCTTCGTCATACGTTCCCTGGTGAGCTAGGCTGGGTCTGGGGTTTGGCTTTCAGTCCAGATGGGGACAAGCTAGCCACTATCCACTATTATGGTCTTGTAAAAGTCTGGGATCTTGCTTCTTATGGATTATCGTTTTCTATAACAGAAATACAGAGTGGGAATGCGCTTGCCTATGACCCAACTGGTATTTACCTGGCGACTGCTGGGTCGGGATTGATCACGGTGTGGGACGCTCACACCGGAGAGCCATTATTCAACCTGACTGGTCACGCACCAGTACCTAACTACAGCATTGTCTTCAGCCCGGATGGAAAATACCTGGCATCAACCAGCTTTGACGGCACTGCGCGGGTCTATGTGATTCCATCGAAAGATCTGTTGGAATTTGCTCTCGCACGCCTAACGCGTGGGTTCACACTTGAGGAGTGCCAGCAGTATCTGCATGTGGAGCAATGTCCAGTTGTTAAGCCTTAATAGAATTGATGGTTTGTTTCTTCAGGGAGGCACTCAATGGATACACAATCGTCTGTCCCAATCCCCTTCGCTGATCTGCCGGAAGGTACGGTTACATTCCTTTTCACCGATATTGAAGGCTTAACCCAGCTCCTGCATCGCTTGAAGGATAAGTATGCCATCCTGCTGGCTGACCATCACCGCATCCTGCGGGAAGCGTTTACCAGTTGGAACGGGCATGAAGTCGACACCCAAGGGGATGCTTTCTTTGTGGCTTTTTCGCGCGCCACCCAGGCTGTCAGCGCACCTGCCGAGGGAATGAACCGCTTTGCGAGAAACGGCGCGATAATTGAGATAGAATCTCGCCAGTCGTACCGCTACCGCTGAGCCAACACTGCTGCGCTTCGTGGCGTGGGTGATGCGCAACCGTTAGGCCACACCCCGTGATATATGCGATATCCAAGCCTACTCACACCCACCACAATAGAGAAGATCGAGCTTCCTTCAGGTAAAATCGTGCAAATACCTAAGGCAAATCCGCTTTTCAAGGTATGGACTGGTAAACCCGTAAGCGATACTTATGGTAACAAGTTGATTTTGAGCTTCAATGGCAAGCCTGCTTTTGCTGAACTCGCTAAACTCAAAATTTTTCAGGAGGATGGCTGGTGTGGAGTCTGGGTAGACACTTATGGAAACAAATATAGGACTGAATATTAGCCGAAGAATGATATAGAACTCCCGCCAGAACGAAAGCAACTATTTCAAGAAATCTACGAGAAAGCCAGCTTAAATAAGGGTTGCTATGATGTGTTCTGTTGGAAAGAAGCAAGAAGTCTCTTTGCAGAATCGAAGAGACAAGGGCATGATAAGATCAGATATACTCAACAGCAATGGGTCGAAGCAGCCATCGAATGCGGTTTACCGCTTACATCGTTTCTACTTGTTGAGTGGTCGGTAAAACCAACGTGAAGAAAAGCGAGAAAAGCCGCCTAACACCGTCTCCAGCGGTTAGCGGCTCCACCGCTCGCGAACGGTGCACGTTTTGCCAGAAATGGTGCGATAATGGAAGTGAGCATCGCGGTCACTGCCGCTGCTGCTGCTGAACCACACCATATGAAGTACAATGCCCTCATGAAATCCATTACAAAAGCCTCCCGCATCAACACCACCCTCCCGCATCAACACCACCCTCAAGGACAACCAGTACATGAATAGTGGTATGACAGAGGTTGAGGCTTTAAGGTTATTAACCTGATTTCTGCTTCCCATGTAATTAATCAAATCACACCGAGCTACTCGCATTGATTGGGAGAGATATTCATTTATTGATACCCCCTATGTTCACTTATGGTCATCTAACCCCCTCTATATAACTAGCTTTCAAACGAGCGGGGGAAATGGAAATTGAAAACCTATTCATCAGAAGTATCTCGAATGAGAGGATGATAGCAATTTGCCATAGTATTTGCATTTGGAGTGCTAATCTCTTGCATGTAAGGATGACAATCGGAGGGGAAATATCACTTTACCAAACCTATTGAAATAGACTCTAATAAGTGCTATAGTATTATCGATGAATGATTTGGGGGATTCCCAAATCAAAAGGAGGGATCGTGTCTTGGTTTCCAGCTTTTGAGATAGGCTTATGGAACGCTTGGATTCTTATGCTTTACTTGCCATTTCATCCTCTCATCATGATCGTTGTGGATAAAGCCGTTGGTACTGGTGAGGTATTCAAGAAGATGGGTGATGATGTGTCATATCAGAAAGGGGAGAAAAAAGCCTACGTAATCTATATGGCAGTCCTACTTATCCTCCTTGCTTATTCTATATTTCTTCCGCTAAGGTTGGGAACGGTGTGGTTCTATGCAGGTCTTACGATCTACCTGGTGGGGTTGGTGATGTTCCTGAGGGCTATCGTTAACGTCGCCACGACACCTCTAGGACAGCCCTTTACCCAAGGGATGTATCGCTTTTCAAGACATCCTTTGTATTTCTCTGGTTTGATAACCTTTGTGGGGGTGAGCGTAGCTTCAGCTTCTTGGATTTTCTTGTTACTTACAGTTGTAATCATGATCGTGCAGGCATATCAGGTAATTGCTGAAGAACGGGGTTGTCTTGAGATTTATGGGGTCGAATACCAGGAATACATGAATAGAACCCCCAGATGGATAGGGATTCCGAAATCAAGGTGAGAGGGTTTTATAAAACACGTCCAACTGAAGACGCTCTGATACGCGTTACGGTGAGGTGATGAAGAGCCAAACCGTTGAGTTCAAGTATTATTCAAGATAATCTGCTGCCATGAGCGGCACACTATAGTAAGAGTCTGTAGAATAAATAATTAGGTGGCAGAACCCCTAATGCCAAAACAAAGGAGATGAAATGAGAGTCCAAAAAGCAATAGAGGTCAATGTTCCAGCCAACAAAGTATGGCCTTTCTTCGTCGAACCTGAAAGAGTCTTGCAATGGTGTATTACTTTCAAGAAGTTTGAGTACACCAGCGATCAACACAGCGGCGTTGGAACACCTCTTTACATCGAGGAACAAGCTAGCGGTCAACATATGAAAATGAACTTTGAAATCAAAGAATGGAAAGAGAATGAGAAGGTTGCTCTGCGGATGATTTCGGGCGCAAGTCTGAAGTCTTATGAGCAAATCTGGTCACTTGAGACCACCACAACTGGTAGTAGGGTTACTTTTATGGAAGAAATTGAACTTCCATATGGGGTAATTGGCAAGCTGCTGGGCTTAATCCTTGGAGGGATGTCTGCCTCCACTGTTGACAAGATGCTCGCTAAGCTCAAGTCGTTAGTTGAGGCTTGAAGGGGAAAAACGATAGGATTTCTAGTCATTATTGGCTATACATCCTTTTGAGCGTTGAGTCTCTCTTCACTGAGATTGGTGGCGGCTAAATCGTAAGCTATTGAGACCAGGATATTTTCAAGATAATCCAGGTTATTGGTGGCATGATATTGTCAGAGTCTGTAGTAAATATGCATGGACTGCTGTTGACGGTCATTATTGATTCGATTATTAGGAGAATAGTTATGACAGTCATCAAGACAATTTCGGAAGATCAGTTAGACAGCTTACGTCCTGAGGTTTTTGAAGCTTACACGAAACTCATTGATGCGATACGATCCAGAATGAGACTACGTCGCTATGAGTTGATAACTTTCGCTTCAGTCCTGGCTTTAGAATGCACTAACTGAACACTTATCCACGGAGCGTTGCTTCGTAAGAATTTCTTCACCGCGGATCAATTGGCAGCTATAACAAAAGATTTCCGCAATGCTGGTCTTCATCCCCAAGAAGTCGCAATGATGTCTTTTGCACAGAAAGTTATCACCCAAGCGCATCAAGTGTGCGAACAGGATATAGATGAATTGCACGAGTATGGTTTATCTGATGAAGAAATACTTGACATCGTTTTGACAAGCGCAGCTCGCAGTTTCATTGGCATAATACTTGACACATTAGGAGCAAAACCTGATATTGGGGATTTGGAACTTGAACCTGAGCTTCTTCAACTGCTTGCTGTAGGCCGCCCATATTCGTAGTAGGAGCACACAACAGAATG
>Ga0154901_173_pt7 | contig 13580 bp, 16 predicted proteins | sample Rifle2008BG19ft_FD_105873 | JGI IMG/M metagenome (GOLD analysis project Ga0154901, IMG submission 105873) | Chloroflexi bacterium RBG_19FT_COMBO_49_13 | reverse complement strand
ATCCAGGGTATAATTCTCACGTCCTCATGGAGTAGCCACTTCCATCGCAATTCTGAATTGAATGCATTTGAATTCAAGGGTGTTCTTTACCCGCAGTATCGCGAATGATCTTTATGAGCGATATCAGGTTCAATTCTGCTATTCCTAAACATTACTCACTGACTGAAACCCTTAATACCTTCATAGCATCTTTGTCGAGACGGATGGTTACCGCAACACCGCATTACGGCTGTATGAGAGCCTGGGATTCGAGCTGCTATGCACTGCGCAAGTCTATCGCAAGGATTATAATCACAGCACAAGCTGAAGAAATGCCTACTCAGCTTAATGCAAATTTCCTTATGAGCAATGGAGTGAATATATGGCGACCGATTGGGAAGCATGGAAGTCCTTGTTGGGTGAATGGGAAGCTGGGCACACAGATGACCCGAAACAAGGTCAGGGAAATTTCTCTTACAGTTTCGCCCTGGATGGCACCATCCTGGTGCGAAGGAACCGTACGGTATTCCCAGCAACCGGTGAACGGGAGGGGTATGCACACGATGACCTGTTGATCATTTACACCGAATTCAGCGGGGCAAAGCGGGCAATCTATTTCGATAATGAGGGGCATGTCATCCATTACGAGGTCAGTATCACTCCTGACCAGAAAGTGATCACCTTGGAGAGTGAGCCTGTGCCATCCGCACCCCAGTTCCGGCTTACAACGATCGTAACCGGGCCGGATACCCTGGAAGCCAGGTTTGAGATCGCACCACCCGGTAAGCCGGGTGCATTTACCGTATATATTGAAGGGACAGCTAGGAGAATCAGCCCAAAATGAGCATCTTCATTTCTCTGCTACGAGGCATCAATGTTGGCGTGCAAAAAAGGCTGCGCATGGAGACCTTGCGTGAAATCTACACGGAGCTGGGTCTCACCTGGGTCAGGACGTATGTGCAGAGCGGGAATGTGGTCTTCGAAAGTACTGAACAAGAGCCATCGAACCTGGTCAGGCGCCTCGAGGCGAAAATCGAAGGTACGTGTGGGTATTCCGTGAAGGTATTCATTAAGCAAGTTCCCGCACTTCAGGATATCCTGGCAGGCAATCCATTTCTAAAGGATAGAAATGAAGATCCGAGCAAATTACACGTGACATTCTTATACCGGACTCCGTCCGAACCGTGGTGGAGCGAATTGTTACCCCCAAGAGATACAACCGATGAATTCGCACGGGGGAAGTTGGTAATCTATCTATTCTGCCCAGGCGGTTATGGCAAGAGCAAACTGTCGAACAGCTATTTCGAGAGGAAGTTTGGTATGCCGGTGACCACCCGCAACTGGAACACGGTGAATGCCTTGTATAAAATGGCGCTGGTAGATTAAATAAATAACACAAAGGACAGCAAGGACACAAAGGGTATTATAGAATAATGAAGGATTGATCTGGCTCACAATACCCAGACGGACGAGAGGATGGAAGGTGATTTGTGGTTAACGAAAATTAGATCGGGGTAAGTGAATACTGGTAAGCGGATTAGTAACGGATTATCGGATGCAGTATGACGATTGGTAGAAACCATGCTATCGGAGAGTTATTAATCAGCTTGAACACGGCGGGTACCTTGTATAAAATGGCGCTGGAGTGAGAGTCTGGGCGGAGAGCGTGAACTGGACCTCAATATCAAATGTAAGTTTAAGGATTACCACAAAGGGCACAAAGTACACAAAGGATATTATATAAAAGAGGAAGATAGAAGTAATCTAGCCAGAAGACATTGCAATGCCCATGGAGACATTAGGATGTGAGGAGGAGATTGCTTCGGGCACAGATCGCCCTCGCAATGACAGAAAGCTTGCTTTGGTCAAGATACACCCTCAATGATAATGAGGTGTAAGAAGAAGATTGCTTCGACCGATAAAGGACGTCGGTCTCGCAATGACAAATAGAAAAGAAAATGCGGCCTGAACAGGCAATTGAAAAGTACTTGCAATTTATACAACCTGGGCTGCGCGATATTGTCCTCGAGATCAGGAATATTGTAACAAGTGTTTCCCCACACGCAACCGAATCCCAGCACAGCCGGGGATTCAGTTACTATCACAAGCAGCGCGGTGGACCGGTCAGCGCGGGGATATGCGAGATTGGCATCTTTCGTGACCATGTCCGCCTGGGTTTCGTTCACGGGGCATTCCTGCCTGACCCGCAGGGATTACTGGTGGGTGAGCCAAAGTATAAAAAACACCTGCGCATCTACAATTACGACGAAGCCCCCTGGGAGTATATGAAGGAGCTGATCGTGGCTTCATCTCGATTTGATCCCTATACATTGATGGAGCGAAAAGAATGATGACGAGACACGTTAAAGCATTCATGCTGTTGGGACTTACCCTGATATTGTGGCTGTCCGGATGCAACCGTACTGGAGCTGAGCTACCCGTCGCAACCCTCACCCCGATCGCGAAAGCCACTACCTTGGCCTACCCATTGGCGACCCCATATTCTCAGGAACCGGCGGCGGGAATCTGTGCCAGCTTTGATGGAGATACGGTAACAGTCAGTTTGAACCCGGATATCCCCGATCCACGTTGTAGCAAAGTAAGAGCAGACCAAAAGCTCAAGGTCATCAACCTGACGTTGAATACGTTACAGGTGTCGCTGGGGGTTTTTAATAACAGCCTGCTGCCTGGGGGCGAATACCTGATCGATGTACCGTTCGGTGACTACCTGGCAGCCGGTGTACACCAGCTACAGGTATCACCCTGTTGCAGCGCCGAGCTGTGGCTGGAGGAGAAGTAGATGAAACTGTGCCCGAAGATCATCCTGGAAGGGACGCGCCTGACGCACAAGACCGATATCGCCTTCGCCCTGAATGAACACCCGCGCATCGTTGGTCCGCGCAAATACCGCTACCACTCACCGCTCATCTCTGCTGAATGGTGTGGTTTTACCAACTACCCCTGGGGGCGCGGCTTGATCAACTTCGAGCCGCACGAAGAAGCATTGGCGATGGAGACCTACCGGACCTGGCTGAAGTTGTTCGGGCAGTTACGCTATTACTCGTGGATCGTTGACCGTTTTCACATCTCCACCCAGACCTACCAGTGTATCCAGCGCGGAAAAACATACGCTTTCGGTTGGCTGGAACAAAGCATGAAAGAGCTGGATTTCCGGCTGATTTTCTGCACCCGCTCAGCTGAATCGTTCGCACTAGCCAGGGCAGAGCGGGTTAAGGTATCCGGAAAACCATCCCAGTATGATGACTTGCAGATTTTCATCCATGAGCAGGAGGTCATGCGACGGTTTGTCGAAGCCTCCAGCCTGAGTACCCTGCGGGTGGATATCTCGGATGATGACGTTACCGGCGCGGTGGATCGGATCGCCGATTGGTTGGAACAGACGGGCGGGCTTTACATCCAGGGTAATTAAGCTTCGGACGACCACCCTGCTTGAAAAGTGCGCACACACCTGTCAAACCAGGAGCATAATCCAATGTTCTGGTACCTGATCCCTTTACTGATCGGGTTTAGCTTCAACTCCGCCAGTGCATTCACGACCTATTTCTCGCGTCGTTTGGGTGAGCGGGGTGGCAGGCTGGTTTGCATGGTCTTGAGGGACGTGCTTGGCATACCGGTATGGGTAATTGGCTATATCCTGGCAGCCAGGGCACCCTCCACCCTGTTTTTCAACCGGGCAGTTATCTCATCGACGCTGGGTTGGCTGCTGATCCTGGCGGGTGCGGCAATCATTTTCATAGGTCTGTTGTCACTCAGATGGCGGGCTGCAACCCCATCGGTGCAAGATACACTGGTGAGGCAGGGCTTGTATGCCCATATCCGCCACCCACTCTACAGCGGGATGGTCCTGGAGCTGATGGGTCTTACCCTGTTGATACCCACCCTTACCATATTGGTTGCCTGCCTATTGGGGGTGCTTTGGTGATGCTTCAAGCCAGGCTGGAGGAGCTTGACCTGGTGGCGCGGCTGCCAGCCTATAAAGAATATATGCGGGAGGTACCGCGCTTTGTCCCCAAAATCAAGCTGTAATATCCTGGATAGATTGACCCACTCCCATATCGCTGTTGGGATGAAGGCAGCCCTTCAACCCGCCCCTGGCAGGGAGATGGAAATGTCTACCCTTATTTGGACAGGCGTCGCGTGAGCTAAACGCTCGGCGATATCTTTGAGTGCTTCACCTGTATCAGTGCGAAAATCGGGCAATAGCTCAGCAACCGTGACTGCCAGATGGGCTTGCTGCCATAAGGCAGGATCCAATACTGCCCCATCAAACAGGATAACATCCAAATCAATCGGGCGCGAGGCATGCTTATCCTCGGTGCGCACCCGACCCATTTGTGCTTCGAGTGGGCGGAGCACCTGCTCTTTAAGCTGTGCCGCATCCAGAGGGGTAGAAACCATTACAGCCATATTGAGATAATCGGGGTAGCAGCAATCCACAGAGGCCGATTCCCAAACGGAGGAAACATGCAGGATGGTTAACCGCTGCCGGAGCAAGTCCACCGCCCGGGGTATGTTCAGCTCGGGCTCGATATTCGAGCCAAGCAGCAGGCAGGCTTGATGGATAACGGTGCTCATTCAAACCTGCTAGACCAGGTGCCTTCCACCATCAACATGGATGATCTCCCCGGTGATATAAGCCGGACCTTCCAACAAGAAAATCAAAGCCTGGCTGACTTCATCCAGGTCAGCCCACCGGCCGGCAGGGACCCTTTCAATGATCCTTGATGATGCAACGCCATTAACGGGTGGCAGGACGGCGCCGAGTGCCAGACCGTTTACGGTGATGCGGGGGGCGAATGCAATGGCAAGTGAATGGGTGAGGGCTGCCAGGGCGGATTTGCTGATGGTGTACGGCAAATGATCGGCGCCTGGTCGCAAAGCACGCCAATCCAACAGGTTCACGATGCGCCCGGCACCTCCCTCCGGAAGCAGGCGGGCAAATGCCTGACTGAGCAGGAAGGGGACAGTTAGGTTGACCATCAGGTGCCGGTTCCAGTCCTCCAGTGTAGTACTGGCCCAATAAAGGGTATCGAAAATGGCGGCATTGTTAACCAGGGCAAATAATTGGCCATGCTCGCTGGCACGCGGGATCAAGGCGCCAACCTGGGAGGCGTCATTGAGGTCAGCCTGGAGCAGGAATGCTTTCCCACCCAGTGTTACGATCTCTGAAGCCAGGCTTTGCGCTTCGGCTTGCGAGTGGCCGTAGTGAATAACCACATCAGCGCCATTTCTGGATAAAGCGAGAGCAAGCTCGCGACCAATCCGGCGTGCCGCGCCGGTGATCAGGACGATTTTACCGGTCAGGGACATTTTTACCCCTCCAAAAGGCGGTTTATGCGGACGGTGAGGGTGTGAACACCACCCACCTCCGCACGATATGTATAGATCAGACCATTCTTATTATAATGGGTTCAGCCTTGATAAGTTAAGGCCCTACCTCACAGGCTCTTCGTCCCCCAGAGGCCTGCCCGTACTTGCGCTGCCTATGAGAGCTGTTCTTACCCAGCGGCAACAACAAAGCCGGCTAACTCATCCACCATCGCCAAAATGGCTACCCTTGCTAGAGCCGATCTTTCAGGTCATCAGGCGTAAACGGACCGGGTTCGGCAATCAGGAGGCGCGCCTTTGGGATGGTATCCCACACATTCCAAAGCAAGACACCGCGCACGCGCCCATCTGCCAGATAATAAACCACACCTTTTTTCATAGGATCTTTCCAATCCACAAAAGTTTGCCGCCTTGAATCAAGCTCGCCAACAGCTTCATAACCCAGCTCGAACAAGTCGGAATAAAAATAGGGCAAGTAATGATAGGGTTCGTTGGCTCCAGCCATATTCCGTCCAACCTGTTTGCCCATGTTATTGGCATTATCTTCGTGCTCGAGGCGCAAGCGTTTGCCCAAGGTGGGGTTGCTGAACTCCGCCACATCACCAGCAGCGAAAATATCAGGAGCGCTGGAACGCAGGATCTCATCGACCAGGATCCCATTGCCGACCGTCAATCCAGCCGATTGAGCGAGCTCCACGTTGGGCTGGATGCCAATCCCGGCAATCACTCCATCAACGCGAATATCTCCCCCCTTGTCGGTGACCAGGTGATAAGTAGCAGCATGTTTATGGATGTCCGTCACGCTCACCCCCGAAATCACCTCGACACCTTTTCCCTGGAAATATGTATTCAGATAATTGGAAATCTCAGCCGGGTAAATGCGGGCTCCGATCCCAGCCTGAGGGAAGAGCAGGGTGACTTTTACCCCATTCATGGTCAGGGCAGCGGTAATCTCCGAGCCAATAAACCCCCCACCAATCACGGCGAAGTGCTCGACGTGCCCACTCATCTCACGCAGATGTTGGTAATCGTCCAGGGTGCGGTAGTAAATCATATCGGGTGGACCAAATGGCAATCTGCGCGGCGTACCACCGGTTGCCAGGAGTAATTTATCATACTTGTAATCAGCCCCCTGATCATCCCAAGCCATCTTTTTACCCGGCTCGATCGACCGGACGGTCCGCCCGAGCAATAAGTCCACTGAAAATCCCTCTGTCCTGCGCCAGATACTTTCCAGGGGTTTCCCTTTCCAAAGCGCTTTGGTCAAGGGAGGGCGATTATAGGGTGGATGGGGGTCGTTCCCGATCATCCCAATCCCACCTTCCGGATCCAGTTCACGGATGCCACGTACGGCTGCATCGGCAGTCATGCCGGCGCCAATTATCAGGTATTTATAGCTTGCCATCCTATCCTCCCATCGGGCAGATGAAACAATCAATCTCTCATAGATTTCGCACGAAAATGTGATAAAATCGATTATATATCGTATTACGATGTAAGTCAACCTTTTTGAATAAATTCCATCCGCTTACAGGCTGCATCCAACCATAGGTTGGTGATGCTATGACAGATTTCTCGACTTTTTCCAAAGATGATTACGAAACCCTGGCAGAGTTTCGCTATGCCTTACGTTGTTTCCTACACTTCAGCGAAAATGCAGCTGAGACGGTCGGTCTAACCCTTCAACAGCACCAGGCTCTGCTTTTCATCATCGGTAACCCAGGTAAAGAACAGCTAACGATCGGTGAGCTGGCTGAAAGGTTACAAATCCGCCACCACAGTGCGGTCGGACTGGTGAACCGTCTGGAGGAACAGGGATTGGTGGAACGGATCCCCAACGAGGAGGACAGGCGCCAGGTATTTATCGGACTGACCAATAAAGGCGTCGGATTGTTGGAAAGCCTGTCAAGCATGCACCGCGAAGAGCTACGACATATGGGACCGCAGCTGTGCAGCATGCTCGAGCAAATCACCAAGCTGGCGGAGGGAAATTAAACCAGCCGTCGGTTGGGGACCTTAGAACATACTGGCGAAAAGTTATTTATCAGCCAACACAAACTCGCTTGATTAGCGAGTCTTTTTCACCTGTGTCAGGGCAACGACCGAAAACAAGAACAGCAGCCCATAGATGCTGAAGATCAACACATAACCAAAACCCGGTATCTGGGGCACCTGGGCGGTGACGAAATCGGCAATCGGACCCCCGATATAGGCACCCACCGCACCGGCACCCGCGCCCGCCAGGTTGGAGATGCCCAAGTAACGTCCCGCCTCCGCTTTGGGGACCAGGAGTGTGCCGAGCGCCCAGTTGGCCGTGTAGAATAAGCCCGCGGCGATACCAATGATGCAGCCACCCACATAGATGACGGGTAAGCTGGGGAGGCTGAGGGCGATGATGGTTCCCACCACAGCTACCAACCCGGCGATCGTCACCATGCGTTTTTCACCGAAACGATCGGTCAGCCAACCGGCGGGCAGGGTGGAGATGAGGATGAAAACTCCCACAAACAAGATCAGCTGGCTGGCTGGGGAGGCAGCAGCTTCCCTCTCATAGCCCAAACGCGCTTGAAGGAAATAAACCGCAAAGGTGGAGAGGTTGACCGCACCCACCAGGAATGCCAACCGGTTAACCACCCACCAGGTGAAGGATGGATTCTCGAGAGCCGAATCACCCAAGCTAATGCGCACGCTGAGCCAGACCCCCAGGGCAACAGCCACCAGCATGCCTGCCAAGCCAAACAAACCCATCACGATGAACAATGTAGCAGGAGAGGTGATGTCCTTTAATAAACCACTGACAAGCTTGACCGCCTGCCCTGAACCCAGAATGATCAAGGTAAACAGCACCGTCATACCCACCAGGCGCCGAATAGGATCCCAATCCATCGGAGGAAGAGACTCTTTGAGTGGCTTTTCGGGGACAAGCATGGTCAACAACATCGAAATGACCAGTACGCTCACTGCAACCAACAACCCAGCCCACATATTCCCTTTACTGACCAGCCTGCCAACCGTGAACGCCACCAGAATCAAGGGGAGGGGGATTTCCAGCAGGGCTTTAACTCCAGAGAAACGCCCACGTTTTTCATCTGGAACCAGATCGGGAATAATCGCCTGCTCAGCCGCCTGGGACATATTGGAAGCCACCGGCTGCACAAGCCCGATGGCGAAGAGCACCCAAAAACCAAGCATGCCCTCCATCCCGGCTGTGAAGCCAATCAGGATGGTCAATATTGCGGTGATTACGGTACCCACGAGAATAAATGGCCGCCGCCGCCCCCATGCAAACCTGCTACGGTCAGACACCATGCCCATCAACGCCTGGGCGAGTAAAGCAACCATCAAGGTGAACAGGCGAAATGTGCCATAGTAGGTGGCTTTTTGCGTCTCACCGACGAATTGCTGCACCAGCAGGGGTGTAATCAGACCCATGGTCTGGGAAAGTGTGGTGAGGCCAAAAAAGTAAACGTTAAAGGTGAGGTAGTCGTACCAGCGGATAAGACGGGACATGTTTGGCTCCTTTGGAGATTAATATGAATTATGGGAGGATCACCCAGAGGATGTCTGCTCAACGAGCATACGTTTAAGGAAATCGAGGGTCAAACCAGCGGCGAGGTCACGCTCCTTATCCAGGATGACGCAGTGAGTGGAATGCTCGAGCCAGTGCAGCTCCTTGATGGACGAGCTGACCCGATTATAGATGACTTGGGGGGATTGGGGGTGGACGGTTGGATCCAACCTGCCTTGCAGGATTAAAATGGGCTGGTGAATTCGAGGCAGGAGAGGGGAAATCACCTTCTGCAAGCACAGCAGCTGGTAAGCACCCTTCAGAGGTTGGACTGCATAACCCTGCCAGGGGTTATCATCGGTGGATGGAGCTTTGGGAATCGAGGTGACGAAAGGCGCCAAGAGAGACAACAGGAAATTGGTCGGACGCCCAAGCTTGAGGCGCAGCGCAGGGGCGTAACACAAAACGCTCGAAGCTTCGGGATGTTGGGAAGCCAGGTATAAAACGAGCAAGGCACCGGTCGATTCACCCCCAATCACCACACGTTGGCATTTTGCAGCCAATTGCCGGTATGCCTGCTCGACAGAAGCAGACCAATCCTGCCAGGTATACCGGTTGCAATCCTGGGGTGTCGTGCCATGCCCAGGAAGCAGAGGCGCAGCAATGGTGTACCCCTGCGCATGCAAGGCGTTGGCTAAGGGACGTACTTCGGCAGTGGTGGCGGTGAAGCCATGGCAAAGCAGTACCCCGACCGGACCAGCCTCCCAGTAGAAGGGAGAGCCATCAAGATGCGGATTGCGGAGGGCTGAGGCTTTGACCATGGGAGAAGGTTGGGTGATTATCCGATAAGCAATTTCCTCAAGACCCAAAAGACTGCAATGATGATGGCAAGCCCGATGAGGCCTGCGATGATGAACATGGCTGTCTTGAGGGTATCCACGGGCTTTTTACCACCCACCTTACCAGTTTGACCGTTGACCAAAAGACGAAAACGCTTACCCTGGAAGGGATAATTGCCAATATAGATCGGCAGGAGGGCAAGCTTGTAGGTTAAACCACTCCATTTACCCGCCCCGATACTGAAATTGCGCTTGGGATGATCCAGCTCAACCGAGGAAGGTATTGAAGATCGCACTTTCCGAATGACTTGCTCACGGGCTTGCAAAGAGGCATCGGCTAAAGGTTTATCATAGGTAAGTGCCACCCAGCCTGGCAGGAAATCAGGTGAAAATTCCACCAAATCATCCAGATTGAATGGCTCAATCCCTGCCAGCTCACCGGGGAGCAATTTTCGAAGACCTGGAACGAGGACATCCTTGAAATTCTCAAACTTCGACCCACTGCGTGCTTCCCAATCAGCTGCTTTACCAGTACCTACATTGACATCACAGAACCATGGGATTTCGAGGGTCCCATCAAAGATCCAAAACGGGTAATAAGCTGGATGGAGCTGCATGCCTGCATGGTGGGCAGCCAAATTATCCGGCGCAAACAGACCCTTACCCAGGAAAGTTTTAATGCTCTTGGCTGCTTTTGGGGGATCAACCTTAAACAGCCCAATCACTTGCGGGTCGATCGATTCCATTAATGAGGTGGAGCTAATAAAACGATTGGAGGCACAATAAGGGCAGCTATCGGCAGTTTGACCGGCTGGGAGCAAGATGACCGAACCGCATTGCTCACAAGTCACGCGGGTTTGATTCTCAACCCAACGGTGGGCAGGAGTTGTGGGAAGGATGGCATCCAACACCTGATCAGTACTTTGACTTTCCACTTGTCCGTCAACCTTGCGCTTAAAACCACAAAATTGGCAGACCAGAGTAGTCTCATGGATGTTGTAGGAAATTGCAGCACCACAATTGGGGCAAGTATAGGTCTTGCTTACCGCTTCTTCCGGGGAAGGTGCCGCTTGAGGAACGTAAGTCTCACCTTCAGGCATGAGGCGAGTCTTATCCAGCTGTTCATTAAGGATCAACAAACCCCGTTTGGCAGTCGCGTTTGCCGGGTCAATTATGACAGCATGCTCCAGAAAAGTGCGCCGTTCTTGTAGATCATCGGTGGTAGCAGAAAGCCAGACCCATACGCGTGCATCGGCGCTGTTGATTTGCGCAGCCTGGTCTAATAGTCTTCTGGCATGCGAGCGGTTGCCATTCTTGATGGCGATGATGCCATCGCGAATTAGCTGTTCAAATTCACGGGCATCGATCGAATTGGGTGAACTGGAGAATGCAGGGGGAGGCATTCACAGATTATATATCGAAATTAAAAAGTCGGTGGCAGTTAACCACGGTCAGCTTGAATGTAATTTGATCCTCACTCTGCATGGGTAAAAAAACCGCTCAGGAAGCGGCGGAGCGAAGGAATACGCAGCAATAATAAGAAAACAACCAAAATCACCCACAGGTAGGGTTCTGTAACGCCTTGTTTGACCACCAGGATAAAATGGATGGCAGCCAGGACCGCGATCAGATATACCAGACTGTGCAGGCGTTTCCAATTCTTACCAAGCCGTTTCGGCCAGGGTGGGAAGGAGGTAATCGCCAGAGGGATCAATAATAACCCGGCAATCAATCCAATCAGGGCGTAGGGTCGCTGGAATAACTCAATGCTTAAGAATTGAAAATTAAAACCGTAATCCAAGGCAACGAAGATGGCAAAATGCAAACAGGTGTATAGGAAGGAATAATCTCCCAAAGCACGGCGGACCCGGAGAGCTGGTTTAAAACCAAAAATGGAATTTAAAGGTGTACACGCCAGGCTTAGCACGAGCAGCTCCAGGGCAATCATACCAGTGCGCAAGATCGAGCCCCGGATGGGGTCGGCGGTTAAATTTCCGCGCCAGGCATCAAATATGAGCCATGGAATAGGGAGCAGGCAGGCAATATGAACCAGGATTACAAACCAGTGATCTATACGAACAAAAAACTTGTTTTTTATGTTCAAAAGTCCTTTTTTAAATCCATCCCTTCATAGAGTGAAGCTACTTCTTTTTCATAACCATTGAATAACAGGGTTTTTCGCCGCCCAACCTCTCCGATGCGGCGTTCCGTCCCTTGAGTCCAACGTGGGTGATCCACATTGGGGTTGACGTTAGCATAAAAGCCATATTCGTCCGGTGCAGCCAGCATCCAAAGAGTGGCAGGCTGGTAGTTCACCAGCTCGATCTTGACGATCGCTTTGATGCTTTTGAAGCCGTACTTCCACGGCACCACCAAACGGAGCGGCGCTCCATCCTGGTTCGGCAAAGGCTTGCCATACAATCCAGTTGCCAGGATGGTCAAGTCGTGCATGGCTTCATCCATCCTTAACCCCTCAGCATATGGCCAGGTGAGGAAATCTGAGCCTTGCATGGGCATATTTTGGGGATCATAGAGGGCATTGAACACCACATGCGTCGCCTCAGACGTGGGTTGAACTTCATCCAGTAATTTGTGCAATGGAAAACCGAGCCAGGGGATGACCATCGACCAGGCTTCCACACAACGCAGGCGGTAGATGCGTTCTTCCGGCTCGAATTTCTGGAAATCCTCGATTGAATACGTCTTGGGGTTGTTGACCAGACCCGAGACTTCGACACTCCAGGGGGAGGTGGGGAAATTTGCAGCCAGACTTGCCACCGCTTCCTTGTTGGTGGAAAATTCGTAATAATTATTGTAATTGGTGATAACGTCGAATGAGGTTAATGGATCTCCCAGCTCATCGGTAGAAGATCCTGCAACAGGGGTAATGCCAGTTTCGGCGGTAGGAGCTCCAGCAGCGGGAGTTGGGCTTGTCTCATCGGTTGGTACATTCCCTTTGCAAGCCGCCAGTGCCAGGGCAGCCGCAGTAACAGCAGCGGCATTCCCTATAAATTGGCGGCGTGACAGGTAGAGTTGCCGGGGGGTAATCTCGGAAGGATCAATCTTGATCATAATATTCCTCTTATTCTTTCTATACGATACTATTTTATACATATTACCATTCATAAAGATTACAATAAGATTAAGGAAGGGATACTAACCTCGAGATGCAACCACAGATAGGTAAGTGCGTATTAAATACCAGAGATACTATAAGGAGTTCAACATGATCGACAGCAGAAAAACCTATTGGTTATTTAAGCCATTAGTCTGGTTATGGAACCTGATTGCTTATATTGTCATGCTCACCGGGCGCATGCTGGCGGTAGTATTAGGGCTGGCATTGATGTTGGTGGGGGTCATCCTAACCATCACAGTCGTGGGTGCCATTGGAGGCATCCCGCTGATCATCATTGGAGTGCTATTAGTCGTCAGGGGACTGTGGTAGCCTGAATTAAATAAGGATTTTAATACCAAGGGGCTGACTGGTTTTACTTTTCAGTCAGCCCTTTGATTTATCTTGCCCGTAAATCAAACCCTTACGTGTAATCAACCTCGACTGGCTTGATTTTTGCAGCGCTTACAATCTGTTCTCCGACCATCCCAAGCTCGACTACAGCTGATTTATCAGCGCCAACATTTTTATCTGCAGACCGGCCATCCTCAAAGTGCATAATGGCGGGGATGAATAAGCTGGTGATGCCCATCAAACCGGTCACGATACCACCGATAATGAACCACGTCTGGACGCCGAGTTTATCGGCGATAGGACCGGCGATGATCAAACCGATGGGTGACATGCCAGCTGCCATGCTGTTGATGAGGGTAAACACACGCCCCTGCATCTCAGGTGCAACGGCTGCCTGGACGGCGGCGAGCAAGGGTCCGTTAACAATTGGGTTTAT
>Ga0154901_104_pt3 | contig 13869 bp, 17 predicted proteins | sample Rifle2008BG19ft_FD_105873 | JGI IMG/M metagenome (GOLD analysis project Ga0154901, IMG submission 105873) | Chloroflexi bacterium RBG_19FT_COMBO_49_13 | reverse complement strand
GAATGGGGTGAAGCTCATAAAGCTAATTTCGAACAGCTACCGTTAAACACCTATTGGCAAACCGCTGTTCTTTCCTTGACACCTCTCTCTCTCCCGTGTATAGTCCTTTCCATGAAGAAGCTGCTGCCTCCAATCCTGCTGCTAACAATCTCCATCATTGCCTGCAGCCTGCCTGTTTTATCTCCCAAACCTCCCACCGCTACACCCACATCTCTTCCACCTTCCACATTCACCCCTTCACCAACTGCGACCTCGACAAGCACACCGACCACGATCCCCACCCCAACTTTCACCCCTTCTCCTGAGGTGCGTGTGGCAGAGGCTGACCATGCCCTGTTCAACGGTGATTACCCGGCAGCTATAACGGAATACACCACCGCCCTCGCCGCATCCAGTGACTCGGATATCCGCGCAGCAGCCTTGCTTGGTCAGGGACGCCTCCACTATCTCACTGGCGTTTACCCTAACGCCTTGAATGAGTTCCGGGCAGTCATCGACTCCTACTCTGAGTCTACCCAAGTTGCAGATGCGTATTACTTCCTCGGTGAAACCCTCATGTTGCTTAACCGATATGCGGAAGCATCCGAGGCCTTTGCTAATTACCTCACCATCCGTCCCGGTGTTTTAGATGCCTTTATCAATGAGCGTCGTGCAGATGCCCTTGCCGCGACTGGCGATTATGGCGCTGCGCTGACTGCCTATATTGCTGCTGTCCAATCCCCCCGCCTGCCCACCAATTTCTCAGTCGAGCTAAAGCTGGCACAGACTTACGTGGTTCTCGGCGATTACGTCACCGCCCAGGTGGTATACGATGACATATTCGCCAGAACCGGTTCTGAAGATATCAAGGCGCAGGTGGATTATGCCCGCGGTCAGATGTTCACCGCCCTGGGTCAAGTCGAACAAGCTACCACAGCTTATGTGGATGCTGTTTTCAACTTCCCGCATGCCTATTTCTCCTACCTTGGATTGATCGAGCTGGTCAATGCTGGTTACCCCGTCGATGAGCTGCAGCGCGGTCTGGTGGACTATTATGCCGGTCAGTATTCTATCGCCCAGATTGCGCTCGACCGTTATCTTTCTGGCAGCCCCTCCGACCCCTCCACCGCCCTCTACTATAAGGGACTTATCATGCGCGACCAGGATGAATACGCTGAGGCTCTCACCTTATGGGACGCGGTCATCCAGGGTGGCGAGACCAGCTCGTTTTGGGACTCTGCCTGGGAGCAGAAAGCCTATACGCAATGGGCATATCTGGAGGATTACGCGGCTGGCGAAAAGACCCTGTTGGATTTCGTTGCGGTTGCCCCCACGCATCCCCGCGCGGCTGAGTTCCTCTTCGATGCCGGGCGCGTGGCAGAGCGCGATAAACGTCTGGAAGATGCAGCCCGAATCTGGCAGCGTATCCCTGTCGAGTACCCAAACTCAGAGTATGTCTATCGCGCCCTGTTCCACTCTGCCATCTGTCATTACCGCCTGGCAGATTATTCCTCGGCTCAAACGGTATTTTGGCAGGCTCAGAATCTCGCCACCACGCCAGCAGAACGTGCCGGGGCATACTTTTGGACCGGGAAATCACAGGCTGCTCAAGGGGATGCCGCATCGGCTCAAGCCACCTGGCAACAGGCTGCTCCCCTTGACCCCACTGGATATTACTCCGAACGCTCACGCGACATGTTGAATAACCACACTCCATTCACACTGCCCGAGCTGATCGACCTTGGTATCGACCGCCAGTCCGAGCTACGCCAGGCAGAATTATGGATGCGCACCACATTCAATTATCCCTCAGAGACTGACTTTTCCGTACCGGGTCCCCTTGCAGGCGATCCACGCTATATTCGCGGAATTGAGTTCTGGCATCTGGGTATGGTTGACCTGGCCGAAGCTGAGTTCAACGATCTGCGTGACGGATCCACCAACGACCCACTTACCTCTTACCGGTTGGCGGTTTTCCTCTCCGACTTGGGATTGTACCGTCAGGCAATTCTCTCCGCCCGCCAGGTGCTCGACCTGGCTGGTTTGGACGATGCCGGTACTCTGACAGCTCCGGTGCTTTTCAGTCACATCCGCTTTGGAGCATACTTCCCAGACCTGGTAGTCCCTGCTGCTCAGGATAATGGTTTCCACCCGCTCTTTGTCTGGTCCGTTATTCGACAGGAAAGCCTGTTCGACCCGAGCATACAATCCAGCGCAGGCGCGTTCGGTCTGATGCAGATATTACCAGCAACGGGGGAAGAGATCGTCTCACGGATTGGTTGGCCGCCCGACTACACCCAGGCTGATTTACTCCGTCCGGATGTGAATATTACTTTAGGGATAGATTACCTGGCAACTCAGCGTGACAACCTGGGAGGGGACCTGTATGCGGCTCTGGCAGCCTATAATGGTGGTCCTGGTAATGCTGCTGCCTGGCAATCCCTTGCTAATGGCGACCCTGACTTGTTAGTCGAAATTGTCCGCTTCGACGAGACCCGCCAGTACTTGAAGGGAATCTATGAGGTCTTTACTATCTACTCCCACCTGTATGGGCGTGCACCTTGATATGGTAGGGTGGGAATCTGCTTTTTTTGGACATCCAACCTTTGTAGGGCGGAAATCCTTTTCCGCCAATGAGGTATGTTGATCAAGCCAACCCCAAAAGCCGATGACAGTAATCGCGCTATAATTACCTTTTGAGGATAATGATGCAACCGACAATCTCACATTCAATACAAGAAGAAACGCCCGAAGCCAAAGCCCGCTGGTTTCAATCACTTTCCATCGAGGAGCGGATGGAGCTCTTATGCAGTTATACCAATTTGATCCTGGCAATGAACCCGCGTATCGTGGAGTCAAAGGATGCTCGACCAATTACAGACCGTATTTGCGTCCTTACAGTCCCTTAAGGTCAAATACTTAGTCATTGGGGGAATTGCCGCGGTTTTATATGGTGTTCCCCGTGCGACCTTTGACCTGGATCTTCTTATCGAGGCTTCAGCCGGGAATGCACGCCATTTGTTGGATGCTTTTCTTGAAGCCGGTCTTGGTACAGCCAGTTTGACCACACCCGAAGAGTTAATTTCCCATGAGATTACCATCTTTCGAGACCGAGTACGAATTGACGTACAAACAAAAACACCTGGTTTGGTATTTTCTGATGCTTGGAAAAGGCGTGAGAAAATGGAATATCGTGGGCAGGTATTTTGGGTCATATCAAAAGGCGATTTAATTACCTCAAAACTTGCGGCTGGTCGGAAAATCGATCAAGAAGATGTAAACTTATTATTAGTGGATGACCAAGACTGATCTCCAATTTACCAGATTAATTACCGACGCCCTTTCCATCCCCTTCTCCGGGTGGGATTTTACATTCCTCAGTGATCGGTGGAAGACCAATGCTCCCGCGTGGGATTACCCTGCTTTGGCACGCAAACGCATGCATGGCATCACCTCCATGCTCGACCAGGATACCGGTGGTGGTGAATTACTCTCCTCCCTCGCTCCCTTTCCTCCCCATACCTGGGCATCCGAAAGCTACCCACCCAATGTCCCCGTGGCAAAGCACTGCCTGGAACCATTGGGTGTGCAGGTCATCTCAGACTATTCCATTTCTTCCATTCCCCTGCCTGATTCCAGCCTGGATCTTATCCTCAACCGCCATGGAGGTTATGCTGAGGGCGAGCTTTTCCGCCTGCTAAGACCGGGTGGCATCTTTCTCACTCAGCAGGTGGGTGGACAAAACTGTATCCGGCTGAACGAGCTTTTACAGGATAAGGCTGATTTCAAGCACTCGTACTCGACCAAAGACCTCATCACCCGTAAGCTGATAGAAGCTGGTTTCGATTTGTTCGATGTGCGGGAGGAGTTCCCCCTGGCTGAGTTTACCGATATCGGAGTGGTGGTGTTCTACTTGCGCATTATCTCCTGGCAGATTGCAGATTTCAGCGTGGACAAATATCGCGACAAGCTCCATACCATCCACAAGGACATCCTCAGATATGGTCCACTGCAGGTCCGCGAACACCGCATCCTGGTTGAAGCTCGAAGACCCGGGTTATAAAGCGGAGTTCCAGCCGCGAGTTTTGTGTCCTGTGGTGACCAATGCTCCCAGCTAATCCTGGTTATGAGCTCCCATACAATGGCAGTTTTGCCCCATTCACCACACCCCCTTCTTCAGAGCACAGGTACTCGATCGTTGCCCCAATCTCTTCTGGAGTGGTCCAAAATGCATTTTTGGGGGAAGGGGATACGTTCCGTTCGTGCCTCACATCGATTGTGCGTACCCGCACGATGTTGGCGGTCACCCCCGTATATTTCAGTTCCTCTGCCAATGTCAAAATCAGAGCTTCTTCCCCCGATTTACCGACCGTGTAAGGGGCATTATTGGCGGGTGGATTAGCCACAACCGGCGATGATACTGCAATAATACGCCCCCAGCCATTCTTCACCATCATTGGGATGAACGCCTGTACCAGACGGAAGGTCGTCCATACATGCTGTTCCAACATGCTGGAGATTTCCTCCTCAGTCACCTGGGGCAACGGCTTTCCGCCAATCCAGCCCCCCACGAAGTGCAACAGGATGTCCACTCGTCCAAACTTACCCAGCACAGCTTCGTTCACTGCCTTGGCTGCCCACGGTTGGGTGAGATCTGCGGCGCAGCTAAGCACCCGCTCTGCTGGCAGCTTCAGCTCTCCTTCCAAACCAGCCAATTTCTCACTGTTCGTGCCTACAAGTACCAGATGGGACCCAGACTCTGCCAGACTAAGCGAGACAACCCGACCCAAGCCTCCTGTTGCCCCAGTGATCACAACCACACGCTCTTTAAGTGACATCAGCTAACCCTCCTGATTGAAAGATGATTGTCCTGCGTAATCCGTGGTCTCATCCACCTGCCAGGCATCGATTTACTCGGCGGTCATACCTTAAATCACAGGACTGTCGATCTGCTTTAAAAAGTGCATATCCTTGCCGGCGTAAGCGGTCAATCTGTCCTGGTTCCGTCTGGGAGGTGGTGAAGATGATCCTCTGCGCAGGTCCAGCATTCAGGAACCGGCTATCCGGGCGTAGATTTGCTATTGTCACCACACCGACTTTGATCGGATTGGCACTCAATCCACGTTGAAGACGCTCTTGTCACAGTTGCTCGGATTTTACAGTCAGCCGTGGGTCATCATCCAACAATGTACGACCCCCCACCATAATGGCATCGATTTCTGCCCTAAGACGGTCAACTCGCTGCAAATCTTCCATTGATGAGATGCTTGCGCCCTTGCGATAAACCATGTCAGTCTTTCCGTCTGCGGTCATGGCAACGTTTAAAATAACATGAGGACGTTTGATTCTGGTTAACATTTACTGATTATTGGCTTAAAACGTGTTTTAGATAATCTTGCTGGTCGATTCGGAACTTTTCACCTTAATTTTAACCCAAAGCAAAGGTTGTAAATAGTTTTTCCAAGCATCCTCGACCAGTAGCGGTTGGGGCGTTTGTCCAGAAGTTGGAAACCCATCTTCTTGTATAAGTGGCAGGCTATCTGATTATGGCTGGTGGTTCCCAAATGCACCCCACATACTTCCAATTGACCAAGCTGTTCCAGGTATGCGGCGATCAATCCTCTACCTACACCCATCCCTCGATAACCCTGCTTGACGTCAATTTGCAGATGAGCTGGATATACGATCAGATCCACAGTAGGCTCTTCTCCCCTTATAAGACCAACCAGCATGCCAATTGCAAAACCTGCGGTGCGTCTCCCAAGCTGGTACCGTCCGGAAAGGGCTTTCACCAGCACTCGGGACACGATATATTGTTTCCATTGCCTGGATTGATAAGCGGTATCTATACATCCCAATAGAAATCCACAAACCTTGTGTGAATCATCCGCCACCCAAATGTAAGCAGTTTCACGATCGATGTAATAGCGTGCAAATGCATCATTGTACAGAACTCGATCATCAAGAAAAGCTTCAACGGGTCCACCGAAAAATGCTGCATCGGCGGATATTGCGAATACTGCAAGTTGATCGGAAGGTTGGTAACGCCTGATGATTGAGTCCATTGGTAACACACCGAGTTTACCATACGGGACGAGGTTGCGAACTTGGGGCTATCTGCGCGATAATACAAGGATGGATAAAAACCACATGACCATTACATTCAATCCGATTGGCACGATACACAGCTCATATCATGTATTAAGCGATATGCCGATACAGCCGGGCAGCAACTACAGCACCCCTGGTACGGTAGAAATTTTACCTGAGCTCACCCCAGGACTCCAAGACCTTGCAGGATTCTCCCACATCATTTTGATCTACCACCTGCACCAATCTCGTCGTGTCGCACTCACAGTCACTCCATTCCTGGATTCACAATCACATGGCATATTTGCTACGCGGGCTCCATATCGCCCAAATCCAATTGGGCTTTCGGTGGTGAAGTTGGTTAAGGTGGAGCAGAATATCCTGCATGTGGATAACCTCGACATCCTGGATGGCACCCCCTTATTGGACATTAAGCCTTATGTTCCCGAGTTTGATTCACCGCCAGATTTCCGCCTTGGTTGGCTGGAAAGTGTTAAAGGTAAGGTTAGAAACACATGTTCGGATAAGCGTTTCGGATAGTATGATCCAATATCAGATTATCCAGTACATATAGGACCCAGGCAGAAATAATCAGCACGACTATAAGATGAAATCCTAAAATTATCGGGATCCAAAATGGATGCCTCAGCTACACTACCAACTAAATATAATCAACCTTACACTTTGAAAAGGTAAGGTTGAACCTTAAGTAATAATGTCGGGATCCATCCACCCTACCCGACATTTCGATTTAAAAACGGGAAATCTACTCGGCTACTTAACGAACCGGTGAGTGGAACTCCATCAGGGCATTGGGTACGGCATGAACAAGCCAATCAAATTATCTTGCGGGTCACGAAACAATCCAAATTTGCCGGTATTGGGAATATCCATTTCGGGAGATATGATGGTGCCACCCGCTTTCTCCACATCCTTTAGAGAAGTAGTGACATTATCTGTCTCGATATACACTGTGACGGTCCCAACTGGATTTTCCGCGGTGACGGGGTTGAAACCACCCCCTACACCTTCGCCTGCCTTGAATGTGGTGTAACCCATTTCTTCAATGTGTTCAACTTGCCAACCAAACACGTCCGTATAGAATTTGCTCAATGCCTTGCGATCTTTCGCGGATATCTCAATATGTACGATTTTGTGATCCATTTTTAACCTCCTCAGGATAATATGATTTTGTTTGTCTTATAACTATTAATTATAAAACCGGCAAATACCCCAGTCAATATTCGTTAGATTATAAAATTCTAACCACATATTGATATAGTATTAACCCATTTTACTCCCCAATGGATTGCCATCGCACCACCCATGAAGCGCCGGAATTGCACATCCCTGAAGCCAACCCTCAACATACAACTGGCAAGTGCTTCCACGCCTATAAAGCGCTCAGTAGATTGGGGTAGATACTCGTAGGCTTGGATGTCTCCGGCAATCAATTTCCCGATGAGTGGAACGATGTGACGGAGATACAGCCGCACTGGAAAATGCCAAAAATCACCTGGGGGTGGGGTTGTATCCAAACACACCACAGGACAACCGTGTTTCAACACCCGGTATTGCTCGGTAAGCGATCTTTCTACATCGACTACATTTCGCAGCAAGTAAGCGGAGACAACCGCATCAAATGATCCTTCCATGAATGGTAAATCCAAGGCGTCTGAGCTGACCCACTGAATTGAATCACCACCCGGTCGCAGCCGACCCTGATGCATCATCGCAGGGGTGAAATCTGCACCAACGGCCAATAATGACTTATCCTGCTGCCAGGCTTTAAGCACCAGGTCACCAGTACCAGTGCCAACGTCCAAAAGCCTGCCACCCACTGGCAGGGTTGTAAGGTTAAGCACTTCGCGGCGCCAACGCAAATCCTGCCCCCAGGTCATCCAGCGATTTACCAGATCATAGCGCCTCGCTATGCGGGTGAACATGTACTTTACATCATTTGCTCGGGATTTTCCTGATGACCTCGCCATAGCCTGTACCAATGCATTCTGTCAATTTATCGTTATTCACTGGTTGGTCTGGATATTCTCAATGCGATACCTTTCCCATTGCCTGAAAATGCAATCTGGTGAAGATGTGCGTGATGGAATGCTGCGTAATATATAGGCTAATATTTCTGCCTGCTCACGCCATATCGCGGTCAACCCAAGGGGCATCAAGCTCTTTGAAATCGTATGGTAAGAGATCACCTGGCTTTCTCCATGCAGGGCAAAGTAGTCCTTCATCTGATCCTGTTATCTCTGATGCTCGTAGACGGAGATATGTTTTCCACTTTGGGCAGTAAAGGCGGCTTTTCCCCAATTGCTCCAGCGCTCCTTGAGACGCAGCTGACTCAGCTGAGCCATGAGATCCATCTCGGATGTCCAGACATAGCGCAGCTTTACCGGGTAAAAGTGCGTTCCCTGTTCAGTGAGCACCAAATGTTGAGTGGTGATCACCTGTTGATCAAGTTCCAACTCGGAGACATCCAACTGGACTTCATTATCTTCAATCCGTACCGCTCGGATGGCTTGCCCACCATTGAAGCGCTTCAAGTCAGGGACGAAGGCTTCAATCACGAAGACCCCATCTGAAGCCAAATGCCTGGCTACGTTTTGGAAACAGCGGATTTGTTCATCCCGGGTAAGGAGGGCGAAGAAAGTATTGAAAACCACGTAAATGAGAGCAAATTTCCCTTCGATTGGTACATCGGCGAAGCTACCCATTGTGACCGGGATTTTCTCGCCACCAGGTTTGGCTCGCAACCTGGCAACCATGGAGTTTGAAGCGTCAATACCATGGACAGTCACACCAGTCTGCGATAATGGCAATGCAATCCGCCCGGTCCCAATTCCAAGCTCAAGCGCATTTTTCCCGTGAGCGAACTCAGCTAAGGCTTGAATAGCAGTTGGGTCAAACTCGGAATACCATTGATCATACACACCTGCAATGCGTTCGCCATAAGTTTCCTCAGAGTAATAATCCATAAGACACACTCCAATTCTTCAGACTGATTGAACACAACCTGCTCTCGAGTATTTTGGCGATTAATACTTCGCTCTATGTCAGATATTAGTTGTAACGTTAATCCCAATGAGCATTCCAGCCATTATCGCACAAATTCCGGTCTGTAGTCCAGACTTGCAAGCAATTTTATAGTACAATGCATGGCTGGTTGGTAATATCTTCTCCATGGAGCTGTTCATGAACAAAAGTAAAGGCATTCTCGGACCGATGCGCGTCCCGTTCTTAATCCTGACACCTGCATGTGTGCTTTTGGGTATCGCGACGGCAGTGCGTACTGGTGTTCAGATAAATCCCCTGCATATCCTATGGGTGCTGGTAAGCGCCATATGCACCCATATCAGCGTGAATGCCTTCAACGAGTATGATGACTTCAAGAGTGGTTTGGACACCCACACACAGCGCACCCCCTTCAGTGGTGGGAGTGGAACGTTACCTGCCAATCCTCAGATGGCTCGGATTGCATTAACTACAGCACTTATCAGCCTGGGGGTTGTTATATTGACTGGCATCTTCTTCACCTGGCAGAAGGGTCTCGCCATCCTCCCGTTGGGGTTACTCGGGGTCTTTGTCATTGTGTCCTACACTCCCTGGCTGACGCGCAACCCGCTGCTGTGCCTTTTGGCGCCAGGACTCGGTTTTGGTCCGTTAATGGTCATGGGCACCCACTTCGCCCTCAGCGGGCAGTACTCCTGGACAGCTTTCGTCGCTTCACTCGTACCTTTTTTCCTGGTGAGCAACCTCCTGCTGCTCAACCAATTCCCGGATGTGGAAGCGGATAAGACGGTCGGTCGCAGGCATTTCCCCATCCTGATAGGCCGTAAGCTGAGCAGTTTCATCTTCAGCAGCTTCCTGGTGCTTACTTATATTACCATCCTGGTGGGGGTATTGCTCACCCTCCTGCCTCCCTGGAGTTTGTTAGGCATGGCTACGCTATATCTGGCTATCCCACTGTTGAAAGGCTCGATCAAGCATGCAGAGGATATCCAAAACCTCATCCCCTTCATGGGGAAAAACGTGCTGGTTAACCTGCTGACCCCGGTGTTGGTTGCTATCGGGATATTCATCCACTAACTTCAATGAAACAGACTAATCGATCAGACCTCACACGTTTTTAATCCTGTGAGGTCTTTTCAGGAACATCGCTCCTACAATACAGTCGCGATGCTGCGTCGCGAAGCAGTGAAAGCGTGAAGACACGGTACAAGCGCTCCTTGAAACGAAGCGAAACCAATCCGATATTCTGCACGGCTGGGATTTGGATGAATTGTTCCAAAATAAAACAAAAGCATTCAATTAATTTCAGGTATTTCGTTATTAGTAACTTATAAAATATAATCATTGACCTTGCCCTCCTGATTTTCTCGATCATCAGGCAAGATTGAAAAAAACGTGGTAAAGGAGATGGATCATGAGTCGTCAGATAGGAATTGCTGCCATTCAAATGGCATCCATACCCCATAACGTCCCGGCAACTTTAGATAAGGTTGAGGAATTAGTGGGGCAAACAACTATATTGTTACCTTGGGTAGACATGTTATGCTTTCCGGAGCTGATCCTGGATGCTTTTTCAGCATTTGTGCCTGGATACGTCCTTTCCGAGGGGCAAACCATTCCTGGACCTATCACTGATCGGCTATGCGCACTAGCAGCGCACTACCATAAGTGGCTGATCCCAGGCTCGATGAGTGAACGTGATGGAAATGACATATACAATACGGCCATTGCGATTTCGCCAAAAGGTGAGATCGTTGCCCGTTATCGAAAGATTTTCCCCTGGAGACCGCACGAAACCTGCAAGGCGGGTGGTACTTTTTCTGTCTTCGATGTCCCTGACGTGGGGCGCTTTGGTCTGTGCATCTGCTATGATTTATGGTTTCCGGAAGTAGCGCACACATTGTCATGGATGGGAGCAGAGGTCATCCTGCAACCCAGCCATACCCAGACCTCCGACCGACCGATGGAAGCGATCATGATCCAGGCAAACGCGATCATTAACCAATGCTATTACATCGGGATCAACGGCACCGGGCAATTTGTCGGAGGGCGTTCGATGATCGTGGACCCAAACGGGCATGTTTTACAACAGGCCGACCAACACGAGTGCATTTTGAGCGAAATCCTGGATTTGGATCTGGTGTCTACCACCAGAGAGTACGGGACCCTGGGGCTTTGCCAGACATGGAAATCCCTGCGCGATGATCCGGTCACATTTCCAATTTATTCCCAGGGGATTAATGCCAGCCCAATGGTGCAAGGCCTGGGACCGATGGCATTTCGTAATACGCTGATGGGCGATGAGGGATAGTGGATGCATGGGTGGTGGAGGAAAGTGTGGAAGGGGGATGGGTGGCGAGTGGATGGGTTGTAGCGGGATGGGAGGCGGGGGGATGGGTGGTAACGGTATGGACAATATGTTCCCACCGCCTGAAGTCGATCAGAATCGGACGGCATTGACCATGTTTCCCATGTCGCAGATCGACAACGTTGTAGCCTTCCTGAAGACGCTGTCAGACGGTTATTTCGTGAGGTAAGGATAATCTGTTCAGGGGAGGGAGAAATCCTTTCCCTGTATGCGCCGGCATTCACTTGATTATTTCCATCGGCATGTGAGTAAAAGTGGGTTGTTGGGTTTTGTAAAAACTATTCAACCCAACCTAATAATTATTTATAAATACCTATAACTCAATGGAATTATTGATTAATGAACAAATATATTTGTTTAGACAGTTAGAATGGCAAGTATTATTTCTAACTTGACTTAGGTTGTTTTTATCCTTAATATAAGGTGATATTATATAATATACTTGTCTAGGGGCGTTATTGGAACAATCTTCTTTCATCATTCAGAGCTAGACCTGACGAGTACTCATGACCATTTTGCGTTAAGATGAAAGGCGGGAATAGGAAACAATTCAATAAACTAATATACAAAAAATAAAATGACTGGTTGAATAGCATATTTATTAACCGGTCGTAAATGTCTTTATTAGGGAGGCAACGATCCACAGGTGACGAATGGTCGCTTCCTCAGTTATCTACCAGAAGATAGTGAGGAATACCTATGGAGAGCCAATTGCGAAACCGGCCCAGATATTGGCCGGTTTTATTTTGATGGTAGCAAACCAAAAACAAGGAAAGGAGGACATATTTAAAATTACACAAGAAAACACCTTTAAAATATTGATATAACAAGCAAATAATAACTACTCACAATGTTAAACGAGGAGGATATTACAATGAAAAAGGTGAGATTAACATTATTACCCCTATCGTTTATGCTTGCCTTAGGCTTAACAATAACACTGGTTGGTGGCGTTTTCGCTATTGGTGACGCAGACGTCGAAGTAGCAGACCGGACAGGTTTTGCACAAGCCACTCTGGATGACGGTACGATCATCCAATACATCGGCGATTTAAACACCACTTATGGTCCCTCTGGCTCGGGTGTCTTCGACTCCTTCGTCCGGCTCCAAGGCAAAGAGGGTAAGACGCCTACGGAAAAGGGCTACAACACCGACGGCACGCGAGAGTGGGATACCAAAGCTGGCAACTTCACCCATTCAATCCTATTGAGCCAGATCCCGACGGTTATCATTGATGATAGTCTCTATTGGGAGTTTTATGCCGACATCAATGACAGCGACAACACTCCGCTGATATCGCTCGATGATTTCGAGCTTTACCTCACAGATGACCCTAATCTGTCAGGTTACCCGTTCAACGGGAATGCTGATCGCATCTACGATTACACTGCCGCCAACAATGGTTACTTCGTGCTGATCAACGACGTTAACCAGGGCAGTGGCCGTGGAGACCTTAGATATCTGGTGCCTCAAGACGGATTTGATACGGGTAACTGCAACTATGGGAATCCTGCCTGCACGACCTACCTGGTCCTCTACTCTGTATGGGGTGGAAAGGATGCTCCGTACGACTTTGACGGCGGTTTTGAGGAGTGGAAGGTCAAGAAGTACCCGATCCTGCTGGTGTCGAAAGATATCAACGGAAGCTTTGATACCCCGGTCAGCTGGACGATTGTAAAAGTTTATGATGCCACTTACGCCCTATTCACCGGCGAATCGGTTATACACGATTATGAGGTTTCGGTTGACCCGATCTTCGGAGATCCTGAAAATACCATGGTATATGGTACCATCACCATCATCGGCGATTCGAAAGATGATGTCAACGCCTCCATCACGGATAAGTTTAATGACATTGCGGCTACCATCACAGGATGTTCTGTACCACAGAATATCGACGGCACTTACCTAATTGCAGAGGACGCCATAGTCACCTGCTCGTATGAGCTGGCATTGGGAGGTGGTCCGGTGGATGGCACCAATGTAGCGCGGGCAAGCTACAGCATGCCCGGTGGTGTTTTCCTGGCCTTCCAGGGTTCGACTGATATCCTTGCGGAGGATTACATAGAGACGCTGACCGGATATCCGGACATTAACATTACGGATACGAATGGTGAGGCTTGGACAGCTTCTGCTGCGGAAGCATCGTGGACCTATCAGCGTACCTTTACTTGTAATGGTGATCAGGGAACGCATGTCAACACCGCAACGATCACTGAAACAGGACAATCTGATATCGCCACGGTAGTTGTCAACTGCTATACACCCAGTGTGACCAAGACTGCTGATGAGTATTATTCACGCTATTTCGAGTGGGAGATCACCAAATCAGTAACCCCCGGCTCCTGGGGTTTGTTCACGGGCGAATCAGGTACCTCCGATTATACGGTGATACTGGATCAAACCGGTT
>Ga0154901_130_pt2 | contig 14482 bp, 13 predicted proteins | sample Rifle2008BG19ft_FD_105873 | JGI IMG/M metagenome (GOLD analysis project Ga0154901, IMG submission 105873) | Chloroflexi bacterium RBG_19FT_COMBO_49_13 | reverse complement strand
ATCATCAGCGCGTTTAGCTGCCATTGGAACCCGCTCGATCCAAATCAGGAGATTGCAGCCGCATCAGATGAGCTGTTCCGCAAAACGGTCCGTCTGGCTGAGATTTGCGGCGTTCCTGCGATCAATGTGATGGCCGGTCTGCCTGCGGGATCACCGACGGACAAGATGCCCAACTGGGTCACCTGCCCATGGCCGCCACACTTCCAGGAGATCCTGGATTACCAGTGGAATCAGGTGGCTATCCCGTATTGGACGAAGGCAGCTAAATACGCTGAAGATCACAACGTCAAGATTGGCGTCGAGATGCACCCGGGCATGATCATTTACAATGTCGAGACGATGCTCCGCATGCGCGAGGCGTGCGGTCCGGCGATGGGCTGCAACTTCGATCCAAGCCACCTGTTCTGGAACGGGGTTGACCCAGCGGCTGCGATCCGGACACTGGGGGATGCGATTGTACACGTGCACGCCAAAGACTGCTATGTTGACCCATATAATGTGGCGGTAAATGGCTGCAACGACCATAAGAACTACACCGATATTCCTCACCGGTCGTGGACGTTCCGCACCATCGGTTACGGGCATGACTTAAAAGTGTGGAAGGATATCGTTACAGCCTTACGCATGATCGGTTATGACAATGCGATCTCACTCGAGCACGAAGATGGGATGATGTCGTTCGATGAGGGCGTTCAAAAGGGATTGGCGGCATTGCGTGAAGTCGTCACGGTGGAAAGCCCGGGAGAAATGTTCTGGGCGTAAAATTGAGCCATCTGCACCGGGTTTGGCAAAATTTTTAGCAGCATGATCCCGGCTGCAAGGGCACCGGTTATGGCCTGAGAGGGAATGCACTCGCGAGATTTTAGAGGAGAAATTGTGAGCGAACAACAACGCAAACTTGAAATCATCCGGAACTGGATGACTGGTCGTAAGCTGGGCGGTCTTTACCTGCAAAGCGCGGGAAGTTTTGCATGGGCAACCTGCGGGGCATCATCCTATATCAACACAGCTACCACGAATGGATTAGCTTCATTGTTAATCACCCAAGACCACCAATATCTATTTACCAGCAATATCGAAGCACCGCGCCTGGAAAAAGAACAAAATCTCATGGCGCAGGACTGGGAGTTCCATGTGACACCATGGCATGCCAGCCAGACTGATCTGGAGCAAGTGAGCCGCGGAGTGAAGCTGGTTTCAGATGGTCCACTCTCGGGAGCATTGGATGTGTCAGCAGATCTGGCACGGCTGCGCGCCAACCTGACGCCTGAAGAAGGCAAGCGCTTCCAGGAGCTAGGCAAAGTATGCGCCAAAGCCATGCAGGCAGCCATTCAGAAAGTCAGGCCGGGTCAAACGGAGTACCAAATTGCGGCAAGTTTGGCGGCTGAGACGGAAGCCCAAGGAATGCAAGCGATCGTTAACCTGATCGCCACGGATGAGCGCATTTTTTCGTTCCGCCACCCGTTGCCCACAGGTAAAAAGCTGGAGAAGTATGCCATGCTGATCCTATGCGGAAGGAAAAATGGGCTGATCTGTTCACTGACACGCCTGGTCCATTTTGGACCACTGTCTGAAGACCTGAAGCGCAAGATGGAGGCATGTGCAGGAGTAGATGCCGCTATTATAAACTCCACTCGCCCCGGCCGAAGCGTGGGGGAAATTTTTGACATCATCATAAAGGCATATTCAGACGCCGGTTACCCAGACGAGTGGCGCAAGCATCACCAGGGTGGCGCTTGCGGCTATGAGCCGCGCGAGTATCTGGCAGTACCGGGGTCTCTTGAGCGCGTGGCGGTTGGACAGGTATACGCCTGGAATCCATCCATCACTGGCTACAAATCAGAAGATACGATGCTGGTGGGGGAAACCCACAACGAGGTCCTGACGTCGATACCCGGCTGGCCGGAAACGGTCATTGATGGGATCGCACGACCATCCATTTTGGTCTTATAGGTTTAATTCTATATCTAAAAATGGTAAAAGCTGGGCATTAAATACAAAATCTGCCTTTTGGCAGGTTTTTCGCTTATTACTAATTGCTTTCACAACGAGCGTGGAGCGGCTCGAACGCTTAACCAATGATTTAAAAGGACGATCGCCCGAAAACACTTCTCCCATCCAATGGCCTGTTAAATTTGCCCCAGTCCATTGTACACGGACAAAGCAAGTACATTGGATGTGATTATTAAAGTCCAGTCAACACTTCGGTTATTAATGAAGGCGTCCAGTGGATTTCACTACATTATATGTAAAAAAATCATGGATGTTACTGAATAATTATCCTACCACCAGAAAAGAAATTCATATAAATACAGAAAATAGTATTAATTTTTCTTACTCTCATTCCCTATCAAAAAGTGATATACACACTATCGCACGATTATCGACATTATCCCAAACTTATGGAGCAGTGCAATGGTAGTTGTTCCTTTGGAGTCTATCTGTTCGGTTACTTGTTTTTGATGGAATACAAATAGAACACCGCTTTTATCTACATGGCCTTTATGTTCCTAGAAGGCAATACTTTTAAGATGTAACTTTGTACATCACGTACTCTTTATATCCTGTAATAATTGGATAATAGCCACATAGCATTTTATCTAATGTGTAGTCTCCAGTATCAACCCACAATGGTTGGCCTTTCAGCGCTTGTAATTTTTCAGGGGTGCTAACGATGCGGAAGCGCGTCTCCCCTACCTTGCGGATTACCGCAGGGCTGATTTGCTGGTTTCCGCGACCGAAGATACAACCCTGTCCGCCAATCGGTGTGACAATGATCTCTGCTGTTGGATAATTAAACAGAAGTTCCAGTAAGGCAGATTCATTTGCATCCGATGCAATTACTCTTCCGTCAAGATATGCATCTACTCCAAGCAAATTTTTTTCCATACCCAAGTGTTTAGCAATTACATAGGTGCTTGAACCGGGACCAAAAATATATATTGTGCCTGGAGACATCCGAACAAACAAATCATCGGCAATACCTTTTAATGCAGAAGACGATAATTGTGGACTCGCTGCCTTGGCTCCTTGCACGAATCTCTGTAAATATGGCACCTTGAGAAATCCGTAAAGTTTCGGCGATACCCGTCCTTTCCGGAACTCTTCTTCATCAATATCCATTACCTCAGCAAGGTTTAATTCCGTCTCCTCACGCAAGTAAGCCATCGCCAGTTCTCCGGCTGCTCGTGGATGAATAGCATACACTGCTGAATGGATTTTTACCCCGGCAGGAATCCCTAATGTAGGGATTTCCGATCCTCCGGCTGCATATATATCCCTAGCTGTTCCATCACCTCCAGTAAATAATAGGAGTGATAAATCCTTATTCATCAATTCTTTCACAGCTCGCTTCGTATCCTCTGCTGTGGTATGGTCAAATAAAATTTGGCCCAGTACAAAAGGTAAAAATCCTGCTCGTCTTGCAGCTATTTCACCCATACTTCCAGGATAGGTCAAGATAGCTAGATCAGTCTTCAAGGGTAGAAGATACTTTAATGTCTCTATCGCTCTATCCGTAGCGCAGGGAATCGCACCGAGTTCAACAGCCCTTTGCTGGATATCTGCACCGTCACTTCCCTTCAAACCGACGCGTCCACCCAACCCCGCGACAGGGTTCACAATCAGACCTATTCGCATCATATCTTCTTATGCAGTCACCTGCTGAGTCTTACGCTTGTATGCGCGCCAGGTAATACACCATTGCTGTGGATCGTCCAGAGGATGATTATTGATTGTATGAACTGTGCTGTTATATGGAGCGTTTTTTACTAAATCTGGATTTGAGTAAGCCTCGTTCGCCACATTCTCTATGATGGCTGCATATTCATCTAATTCTTCTTTCGAATATGACTCTGTGGGTTCTAATGTACATGGTTCTGGGACCACGTATGGATGGTGGCTGGTCCAGTAATGGACGCCAAAATCAGCTGCACGGATTCCCAGCTCATCAGAATGGACTCCGGTCTCCTCATAAAGCTTTTCCCAAGAATAGCGTACCTGTTCAATCCTGCGTTTTCCTTTAGCATACGGTGCACTCGCTCCACGGATGGATAGGATTTTATGGAGCAAGTAATTGTTATTTAATACTGCTATTTCTGCCACTTCGCGCAGACCCTCGGCTCCTAGTGCCATCACCCAGGCATAGGCTTTTAGAACTGCTTGGGCTACTCCATAGAAGGGGCGGATTTTACCGATACTATTTGGAAGGTCATAGTTGAGGAAATAATTACTGCCATCAAAATCAACCAATGGGACGGGCAGGAATGGAATCAACTCCTTCGTAACACCCGTTGCTCCAACTGCCGGCCCACCACATCCGTGAGGTGTGGAGAAGGTTTTATGGAGGTTGAAATGGCACAAGTCGAAACCTGCTTCGCGGGCACGAGTGACGCCCAGAATGCCATTCGCATTAGCCTGATCGTATGAGCATAATCCACCTGCGACATGGACAAGTTTGGTGAATTCAGCGATTCTGGGGTTATAAATACCGGTATCTTCCGGGTTAGTTATTAAAAGACCTGCGGTCCGTTCAGAGATGGCAGCACTCAATGCCTCTATGTCCGGATAACCGTCTTCATCAGGATAGAGGGTGATCACCTTAAACCCTGCCACCTTCGCACAGGCAGCATCTGATGGGTGCGAGAAGATCGTTGTTATGATTTCATCTCGTTTGTCAATCTCCCCCCTTGATGCATGATAAGCACGGATGATGCTTGCATTGGTATAGATTGCAGCTGAACCTGCGCCAGGCTGTAGGGTGAACCTGTCCAATCCCGAAATCTCTTTCAGTATTTGCTCAAAACGCCAAAAGACCTCGAGTATACCTTGAACTGTCGACTCGTCTTGTAGTGGGTGTAATTCTGTCATCTCAACCATCCGTGCAAGTTGATCATTAACCTTCGGGCTATATTTCATAGTGCAAGTACCCTGTCCAACATCGATATTGCAATCCACACCTAAGGTTTCCTGTGACAGGTGGACATAATGTCTCACGACAGCAGGTTGTGATATTTCAGGCAATTGGGGCTGGTTCTTACGAAGAAGTGAATCGGGTATCTCTTTCAGTGGGTTTCCCACTTGAGACTTAATTCCTTCATCTACCTCGGGAACTAATATCCCTCTCTGACCAGGCTGGCCTAACTCAAAAATGACTGGTTCATCCCACCGCGCTTGGTGGAAACGACGAAGATTAGGTTTGCCATCCGTAAAACGCTCATCGGTAATGTTATTCATGCCACCACCTCCTTCAATGTTGAGACCAACTGATCGATATCTTCTTTGGTATGTACCTCAGTAAAGCAGAACAATGCACTTTCACCTAGCCAGGGAAATTCATGGCTTAAATCTTTACCACCAAAAATTCTTTTTTCCAACAAGGTGTGATTGATTTCAGCCACTGTCTTTCCTGTCTTATCAAAGTTGACGACAAATTCTTTGAATTGTGGAGCTTGGAACACCCCAGTGCTTACATTAGCTAGTTTGCTCATTTCTTGTTTCGCATATTGTGAACGATATAAGATTCCTTCACCAATCTCTTTCATACCTTGGGGGCCCATCAATGCAAGGTAAACTCCAGCTGTAATTCCCCATAATGCCGATGCTGTGCCAACCCATTCATTGCCTTCCTCACGCTTAGCAAATGATGTACGTTCATAAGCCACATCGCCAAATCCATACTCGCCTTTTACTCTGGTTGGGACAATACCAAATAGACGTGAGGGATATTGCATGACATATTTTTCCTCATCGCGACTAGCAATAAATCCTGCCTGGCCACCGCCATATGACATGTGCATTCCCAGCGGTTGGATATCACCGACGACAATATCAGCCCCATATTGTATGGGGGGTTCTAGTACCCCCAATGAAATTGGATCTACATTTACAATGCAAATTACGCCATGGCTGTGGGCCATTTCGGTAATTTCAGTTCCCTTGAGTTCTAAAAAGCCGAGATATGACGGATTCTCAAAGAAAACCGCTGCTATTTCAGGGGTGAGCAATTCTTTCAAATGGTGTAAATCAATCCCGCCTGTCAATGGATTATGCTTAACCATGATAATTTCGATATCGAATTTGAGATAATCACGTATTTTTGATAATAAATCCCGACCTAGCGTATCAGGCAATAAGACTTTATTCCTGTTTGAGATGTGGCAAGCCATCCGCAATGCAGTAGCAGCTGCCTGGAATCCATCATATGTGGGAACATTGACAACATCCATTTCAAGTAGTTCAGCCATCATGCTAGTGTATTCAAAAAGTGATTGAAAGCGACCGTGGTCATCGTATGGCTCACCTGCATATGCTGTAAGGAACTCACCACGTGAGTTTATTTCATCGCATACAGCTGGAACATGGTGCTGGTAACAACCAGCACCTAAAAAATTTAGGTACTGTTTCGTTGTTTTGTTCTTTTCAAGTATTTTTTCAATATGACGGCGAAGGGCATATTCCGAGGTGAAAGGTGCAGGTAAATTCATTTGTCCATTGAAACGTAACTCAACAGGTATGTCTCCATAAAATTCATCTACACTGGAAGCACAAACATCTTTGAGCATTTGAGCTTTAATCTTGGGTTCAGAGTTAGGGATGTACGGATAGACAATTTTCTTTGGTGTCATGGATGCCTCCTTAATTTATATTTCTATGTGTAACGCCTTTTAGTTGGTCTCGATATTACATAAAATTTTTGAGTCGTAGACTATCTGCAGTTTAATCAGCCAATACATAACTGTAATAGATAAATGCGATTTAATGGTAACAATAATTGCCGCAACTCGGTTCGAATATCGATTTCTTACACCCAGTTGAATGATCTCTTGTAAACATTTTTCCTTCTCAAGGATAACTTAATATGAAGGTCATCAATTCTCTAATGATTATGTGAATAATGCCTGTTCGGGAAATAATAATTCGTTTCATGTATTGGGGCAGTAGGCTGTATATTTACTTAATCATCATTCACGTACTTTTTGGTTTGGAGCTTTTAATAATCTGGCATTTGGATTATTGACATATCCCTCAATATGCTTATAATATATTATACATATAATTATTATATCCTCCATCAATATTAAAATCAACTAAATTGTATGAAAAATTTACCTACACAATCAAAAAAAGCGTACCAAAAAATACGCCAAACTATCATTTCTGGCGATTTAATACCTGGTGACATCATAAACATCGATGAAATATGCTTGCGATTTGGAACGAGCAAGACGCCTACACGAGAAGCTTTGGTTGTATTAACCCATGAGCAATTTTTAGAATCATTACCGCGTATAGGATATATGGTCACCAAGCCATCGATTCGCGATGTAAAAGAAATGTTCCATGTCAGAATAATATTAGAGGTTGATGCAATTGGTTTAGCTTTGGAATATATCAAAGATGAAGATATTGAGGCATTGGAAAGAAATAATAAAGAAGAGCAGCAGATTTCAAAGAATCAAGCTAGCCGGATTATCCAACCTGAAGCTTTTAGGCTTAATCAGGAATTCCATATGATGATTGCGAAAACTTCTGGAAATACAATCCTGGCATCCTTGATTCAACAACAGCTAGAAATGGTTGAACGGGCATTATCACTTGATCCTTTTATCACGGATTCATCCCAACACGAAAATATACTCATGGCATTAAAGAAAAGAGATAAGGCTATGAGCCAAGAGGCAATGAAAAATCACCTGCAGAATACTCTCTCAAGAATAATGATTAATTATTAAATAAACAACAAGGAGAACACTGTGACAAATGAATTATTTCAGAATATGGCGCAAAGTATCATTGATGGGGATAGTGAAATTGCTTTAGAGCTAGCACAGCAGGCAGTTGCCCAAGGTATCGATCCTCTTGAAGCTATCTCACAAGGCTATGTAATTGGGGTTAATAAAGTCGGTGAAGCTTTTGCTAATGGAGATGCTTTTCTGCCTGAGCTTGTCATGGCTGGAGAAGCAATGAAGGCAGCTGTGGCTGTGTTGGAGCCAGAATTAGCCAGGCGTGGTACCGAGCGAACGATGTTGGGTAAAGTAGTCCTATGTACCGTTGAAGGCGATATCCACGAAATTGGAAAAACTTTAGTAGGAACAATGCTATCTTCAGCTGGCTTCAAGGTTTTTGATCTGGGTGTAGATGTGCCGGTGATGAAAGTGGTGGAAAAGGTTCGCGAAGTAAATGCCGATATTGTTGCAATGAGTGCATTACTCACAACCACAATGGTACATCAAAAAGATGTTATAGAAGCTCTTGAGGATATTGGCATACGCTCCAAGGTAAAGGTGATGGTGGGCGGTGCTCCGGTTACTAAAGAATGGGTTAAACAAATTGGGGCGGATGGATATAGTGAAGATGCCATAGGTGCGATCAAGGTCGCAAAACAACTACTCGGTCAATAGCTGAGAAAATCTAATCCAACGATTATATAAGCGCCATCCATAAATATTTTCCATAGGAGTCCGTAATGTTAATTCCGAAGCTACAAATGCTTGATGATGATTTAGTTGACCAAATTATTTCTGAAGCGATCGCAATCTTAGAAAACCCTGGGATACGTATACACAATCAAGAAGCGTTAGGGTTGTTGGCAAGTGCAAATGCCAAAGTCGACTTTGAGGCTCAGGTAGCACATATTCCAGAAAACATTATCCGACAAGCTTTACAGACAGCTCCGAAAGAATTTACTTTATTTGATCTGAACGGAAATGCCGCAGTTCATTACTATGGCGATAAAATCCACTTTGATCCAGGATCAGGTGGTTTGACGATCATCGACAGTCAGACCGAACGCCCTCGTTCACCCAAGACTAGCGATTATATTAAATTTACCAAACTCGTAGAGACCCTGCCCCAAATTGATGCTCAAAGCACATCATTTGTGTGCTCAGATGTTGTTCCAGAAATTGGTGATCTTTATCGTCTCTATCTGGCTTTAAATTATATGACTAAGCCCATAATTACAGGGGCTTTTCGAAAAGATACCTGGTGGACAATGAAAGAAATGCTTTCACTGGTTGCCGGGGGTGACGAAGCCCTGGCAAACAAACCGACAGCCGTCTTCGATGTTTGCCCATCTCCACCCTTATTATGGAGTGATTTTACATGCCAAAATCTTATTGATTGCGCTCATTTCTTGATCCCTGCTCAACTTATTTCTATGCCACTTGCTGGAGCAACTGCGCCGGTAACTCTTGCAGGAGCGATTGTTCAACATACAGCCGAAGACTTAAGTGGCGTGGTCATACACCAATTAGCAAAAGCCGGAGCTCCCATTGTTTGGGGAGGTTCACCAGCAATATTCGACATGCGGGAAGGATCTACACCCATGGGAGCAGTCGAAACCTGGATGATCAGTTCTGCCTATGTACAAATCGGTAAGTCTTTAGGACTGCCTACACATGCATATATGGGAATGAGTGATGCAAAGATTATCGATGCACAATGCGGGCTTGAGTCAATGGGAAGTAATTTTGTCGCAGCTCTATCCGGGGCAAATATCATCTCTGGCTGTGGGATGATGGACCTTGAATCATGTTTAAGCTATGAAAAACTAGTCATCGATGCCGAAATGATTGGTATGGTCAAGCGCTTTGTAAAAGGGATCATCGTGCGTGACGATCCGATTGCACTCAATTTGATGCTGAAGAGCGGGCATAAAGGAGATTTCTTGACCTTAGCTCATACTCGTAAATGGTTCAGAGAGGAACAGTACCTGCCCTCTGACGTAATAGATCGAGCGTCATTTGATGGTTGGAAAGCCCGTGGAGAGAAATCCACTTTCGAGAGAGCTCGAGATCGTGTAGAAAAACTAATACCCACATACCAACCGAATAAACTAACCGATGAACAGCGTAGGGAACTCCGTGAAGTAACTATACATGCAGCCAATATATTTGGTATGGAATCTCTTCCAGCTCTACCTCCCGGAGCCTGATACTCCGACAACTGGTGAACAAGAATGACCGGACCCTTTATCAATGTCACCGCCATTATTGTTGGTGGTTTGCTTAGAATTTTCTTTGGGAGGCGTCTCTAAGATAATATTAAAAATACCGTGATTGCGGGTATGGGCTTATTTACAACGGCCATAGGCTTCCAGATGTTTTTAAAAACCGAAAAACCTCTCGTTGTGCTGGGTGCCATAATTTTAGGTGCATTGTTGGGAGAGTGGTGGAAAATAGAAGAAAGTATGCAATCGCTGGGAATTTGGCTGGAAAAACGGGTAACGGGAATTTCTGAGGGAAAATCAAGCCGTTTTGTACGTGGCTTTCTCAGTGCATCTATGCTTTTTTGTACTGGATCCATGGCGGTTCTTGGTTCAATTAGTGATGGGCTGCGCGGGGAGACTTTCTGACACTTTCTATTAAATCAGTCCTTGATGGCTTAATATCAATAGCCTTTGCATCGACGCTTGGAATGGGGGTAGCATTTTCAGCTCTGCCAGTACTTGCCTATCAGGGAAGTATTAGCCTGCTGGCTGCAAAGCTAGATGCTATCATCAGCGTCACAATGATGAATGAGCTGACGGCTACAGGTGGAATACTTCTGATGGGCGTCGGCATCAGCAGTATATTAGAAATTAAGAAATTTTCCGTGGGGAACTTTCTCCCAGCCTTAGCGATGGCACCGTTAATTGTTTACATTCTGAGTTTGGTTGTGAGGTAACTTGATAATATTGAGTATATTGGGTTTTCGAAGCATCTGCCGGCCATTTTTTAACAAGCAGATTTTTCTATATCTCAGTCAGCTAACTTCATTGCCAATTCAACAGCTTCTGGTGCATTCGCGGCATAACCGTCTGCGCCGATCTGTTTAGCATAATCCGCTGTCACAGGTGCACCACCAATCATGATCTTGACTGTCTCTCTCAAGCCTGCATCTTTCAAAGCAGCGATCGTTTGACTCATCGAGACCATCGTGGTTGTCAATAGGGCAGACATGGCTACCAGGTCTGGCTTCTCTTTCTTCACGGCGTCTACGAATTTATCCATGGGTACATCCTTGCCAAGATCAATAACTTCGAAGCCGGCTCCTTCAAGCATCATACCCACTAACTTTTTGCCGATATCGTGCACATCGCCTTTAACAGTACCGATGATGACTTTCCCTGCCATCTTCTCTCCTGCGATTGCGAGGAGCGGCTTAAGTATATCAAGCGCGATCTGCATCGTGGTTGCTGAAATCAATACTTCAGGAATGAATCTATCTCCGCGTTTGAACCCGATACCGATAATCTCCATTCCAGGCAATAAGCCTTTATCCAACACATCCTTCGCCGTCAGACCCGAATTTAATGCGGTAATCGTCAGGGAGGAAATATCATTTATCTGCCCTTCTACCACTGCGTTTGAGATCTGTGTGAGTATATTGCTCATAATCCACTCCTTGTCATTTTGATAAGGCGTTCACCTGGTTTGTAAACCGGGCAAAATCGATCATTGCGCCAATTTTATAATGTATCTACCCGGTGTTGTTCAGCCTTCTCTGGAAAATGGCAAGCTACCCATTGATCACTTCCATCTTTCAGCTCAAGAATTGGAGCCTCACGCGAACACTTTTCTTCAGCATACCGACAGCGAGGGTGGAAATGACAGCCTGATGGAGGATTCTTGGGACTGGGTATCTCGCCCTTAAGGATGATGCGTTGATTCTGAAATTCCCGTAGCCTGGGATCAGGCACGGAAATAGCTGAAATTAAAGCCTCAGTATAAGGGTGCTTTGGATGATCAAAGATTTCGTTTGTGGCTCCAAGTTCAACTAATCTACCCAAATACATGACCCCAACCCGATCGGCAATGAAGCTGATAACATTCAGGTTGTGAGTGATGATCAAATAGGTCAGGCTGAGTTGCTCGCGTAAATCCTTAAGCAAGTTAAGGATACTGGCTGCTACCGAAACATCCAATCCAGCAGTCGGTTCATCTGCCACCAGGAATTCTGGATTCAGAGCGAGGGCACGTGCTATTCCCACGCGACGAGCCTGCCCACCCGATAATTCATGAGGGTACTTATCGGCTTGCTCGGGGGAAAGCCCCACCATATTCAAGAGTTCCTTAACTTTGTCCCTTGGATCGTATGGGGTTTTATGGATGCGAAAAGGTTCTGAGAGAATCGCGGAAACTTTCAATCGCGGACTAAGGCTGCTGCACGGGTCTTGAAAGATCATCTGCATTCGAGCTCGCAGAGGGCGCACCTTGGCCTCGGGCATGTGGCTGATATCTTCATCGAGTAAAATCGTCTGTCCAGAAGTTGGGTCCTCCAAACGCAGGATGGTTCGACCCAAGGTTGTCTTACCTGATCCCGATTCACCGACCAGCCCCAATGTCTCGCCTCGCCGGATTTCAAGGTCAACACCATCGACAGCACGCACAACGCCTCGTTTCTGGCCTAGGAGTTGAGCCACCATTCCTATCCGATCCTTGAAATGCACCTGTAACCCCCGGATTGTCAATGTAAATCGCCTTTCGTCAAGTTGAGTTACCTCATGCTCAATAATGTTCGCATGCTGAAATTCATTCTTGGCGTCCATACCATTATATGGTTTGTTGGTTGGTAATCCACTCCAGTATTGTGAATACTTGGGATCGTAGATATGGCAAAGAACTTTACTCGCTCCGGCTTCCACGAAGAGAGGGTCTGAAGTAAAGCAGACCGATTCAGCCATCTGGCAACGTGGTGCGAATTTGCAGCCCTGAGGCAGCTCTCTCAAACTGGGTACTTGTCCAGGAATGGTTGTTAGGTGTGCGCGATTTAATTTGCGTGAGGGATGTGAATTCAAGAGAGCTTGTGTATAAGGGTGTTTCGGGTTGTCGAAAATCTCATATACATCACCGCTCTCCACAATGTTTCCCGCGTACATGATAATGATCCGATCACACAATTGAGCCATGATCCCTAGATCATGTGATATATAAAGAATCCCAGTACCAAATTCCTCGCGCAGACCGCGGATCAGATCCAAGATCTGCGCCTCCAGGGTAACATCCAACGCTGAAGTCGGTTCGTCGGCTATCAGGAAGGATGGATTGGCAAGCAGCGCGATAGCGATCATTACACGCTGACGCATGCCTCCGGAATATTCATGCGGATAACATTTAATACGCTCTGCAGCATCAGGGATCCCGACGCGTTCAAGCATGTGTATCGTTCGTTGGCGAATTTCATTCCGACTCAATTGCTTGTTGTGAGCCTCCAGAGCATCTGCCATTTGGGACTCGATGGAAAAGACCGGGTTCAAGCTTGTCATCGGGTCTTGGAAAATCATCGAGCTCTCCAATCCACGAAATTCACGCATTTGACCTTCTGAAGCACCGGTTAGGTCTTTTCCTTTGAACCAGATATGACCACCAGTGATTCGGCCATTGGGTGGTAACAAGCGCAGAACCGATGCTGCGACGGTGCTCTTTCCGCAGCCTGATTCCCCAACAATCCCAACAATCTCCCTTTGCTTTACCTCAAAGCTCACGTTTCGAACAGCTGGAAGTGTCCCATAACGAGTTCGATAACTGATCTGAAGGTTTTCGACGCGGAGAATGGTTTCCATCATGCTCTCCATAATCCCGAGAACCGTGGATCCAGTACGTCTCGCAAGGTCTCCCCAAAAAGCGTAAAGCCTAAAGTCGTTAGCATCAACGTCAAACCTGCCCAGGTGATTGGCCAGGGGGAGTTACGGATAAAACGAAAACCTTCGGAAAGGATGGCACCCCAGGATGGTGTGGGTGGGGGTACACCCAATCCTAGGAACGATAACCCGGCTTCAAAAGTAATTACAACCGGCATATCCATTGCCAATAAGATCACCAACGGTGCCAAAATATTGGGTAGGATGTGAATAAGGATGACACGTTTTCGACTGGCACCCAAGGAACGCTCTGCTTCGATGTACATGTTCTCTTTGATCGACAATACCTGCGCCCGGATGACCCGTGCGTACCCAGGTGTCCAGGTCAAGCCGATGACTAGAATTACATTGAGTAAAGACGGTCCAAGCAAAGCTAGCACCGCTAATGCCAGGATGACTGCTGGAAAAGCTTGGATCGAATCCAGGATGACAAGGATAATGTTATCGATGTAACCACCCAGATAACCGGAAATCAAGCCCAAGAATAACCCCAGGCTGAGAGCAATCCCCACTGCGGAAATCGCTGTTCCCAGGGCAATCCGCGAGCCATAAATCAACCGCGATAAAATATCTCGTCCCAGGTGATCGGTACCCAACAGGTAGGTGGACGATGGTCCTTCCAACTTGTGAGGAATATCCAATGCATCGCTGCTATGGGGTGCGATGAGCGGGGCAAAGATCACCACCAGGGCAAAACCCAAAACAATCGTAAAACCAAGCACTCCCAGGGGACGTTTCAGCACATCTCCAAGAACCGGGATACGGTTTAGAAAATTGTCGATGCGACTGTTTCGATTGAGATTGGATTCCATGCCGATAGTAATCTTATTTCCTTTCCATCTGGATGCGTGGGTCGAG
>Ga0154901_127_pt2 | contig 14706 bp, 11 predicted proteins | sample Rifle2008BG19ft_FD_105873 | JGI IMG/M metagenome (GOLD analysis project Ga0154901, IMG submission 105873) | Chloroflexi bacterium RBG_19FT_COMBO_49_13 | reverse complement strand
CAACCAGCCGGCCAGGTCCCGGTATTATTGATAGACGAGATCGACAGGGCTGACGAAGAGTTCGAAAGCTTCTTGCTCGAACTCCTTTCTGACTTCCAAATCACAATCCCAGAGATCGGCACGGTTCACGCGCTGAAACCACCGGTCGTGGTGATCACCTCCAACCGCACAAGAGAGGTGCATGATGCGCTTAAACGGCGCTGCCTTTACCAGTGGATCGATTACCCTGGTTTCGAGACTGAATATCAAATCCTCAATCTGAAAGTGCCGGGGATTGCGGATCGCTTATCTCACCAGATCGTCTCTGCGGTACAACAATTACGGCAGGTCGAGCTGTTTAAGCCACCCGGCATCGCCGAAACCTTGGACTGGGCACGGGCTTTGCTTGCCATGGATCAGCAAGAGCTCAATGAGCAGGCGATCAATGAAACTTTAGGGGTTTTACTTAAATACCAGGACGATGTATTACGAGTTCAGGGGGTTATGGCTCACCAGTTAGCAGCGCAAGTTCATGCAAGCTGAGTATTACCCTTCTAATCGTGGACACCTGCTCGCAAACCTGTTGCACTTTGGGACCCTCCTTCGCAAGCTGGGCGTTAGAGTTAGCAGCCAACAAATCTATGAACTAGCTGAGGCGCTGACCTGGATCGACTCGGCGCGGAAAGATGATTTTTATCATGCTACCCAATGTTTCCTGGTGCACAATGCGGAAGAGCTGCAGGTCTTCAGGCGAGCTTTTGACTTATTCTGGACTCAGGTGTTGCAGGGGGTTGTTCAATTAGATATACAGCAAAAGACAGCTCAGGAAGAGGAAGTTAGAGGTGGATTACCCGAAAATGATCGGGCGACGTTGAAGAGTAAATCAGGCGCTATTCTTCTCGAGCCTGATGATGTTGATCAGGATACCTCTGAAGATCTCATGGCTTCAGGAGCCTACAGCCCGGTTGAGGTACTGGCTCAGAAAGACTTTGCCGATATGAGTGCAGAAGAGCTCGAAATAGCCAAACGCATTGTCCGCAAGATGGTCTGGCAGCTCGATCGTCGGCGCACGCGCCGGCAGGTTCACGCCGCGAAGAGGGTGAGTTCTCTGGATCTAAACCGGTCGATCCGACAGAGCATGAATCAGGGTAGGGAGCTCGTCCGGCTGGCATGGCGGCGACGAAAATCCAAACCGCGCCCGTTGATCGTGATCTGCGACGTTAGCGGATCGATGGAGCGCTACTCGCGGATATTTTTACACTTCATGTATGCTCTGGTTCAGGAGAGCCGCCGGGTCGAAGTATTTGTCTTCGGCACAAGCCTGTCACGCATCACTCCTGCCTTGCAGCACAGCGAAGTTGATTATGCTCTGGAAAAAATGTCACGGGAGGTGCTGGATTGGTCGGGTGGGACGCGCATCGGCGCATCCCTGAAGCAGTTCAACTATCATTGGTCACGGCGTGTCTTGGGGCGAGGCGCGGTGGCGATCATCATCAGCGACGGTTGGGACCGGGGCGACCTCGAACTGTTAGAACGTGAGATCAGCCGCTTACACCGCAGCGTGGCGCGCCTGATCTGGTTTAATCCATTGTTGGGAGCAGCGGATTACCAACCATTGGTACGCGGCATCCAGACAGTCTTACCTCATGTGGATGATTTTCTCCCCCTGCACAATTTAGAGAGCTTTCGACAGCTAATTGAAAGACGAGCACGATTATAAGAGGGTATCTCCTCAACGTTATCCGCGCAACGAGGCTGTCACCACTCCCGCGACCGCGATCCCGCTGGCGAACAGAAAGCTGGTATGCATGGCAGTGAAGAGGGCTGTATCGGATTGGGATTGTGATAATACGGTGGTGAAGATCGCCCCGGCTAATCCAATCCCGAGCACCATACCGGTTGAGCGGGCTGTGGCGAGGATACCCGCAGCAATCCCCTGGCGGTGACGGGGCGCGGATCCCATTAAAGCGCTGTTGTTGGGGGAGATGAAGATGCCAGTGCCCAGGCCCACGATTCCCAAGGCGATGGCAACATTTTCAAGAGGTGACTGTGCTCCCAGTTTTGATAGCAGGTAAGTTCCGAGAGCCAGCAAGGCCATGCCAACCACCCCGGGCAGATGCGTACCAATCCGGTCGGATAATGTCCCACTGATCGGGGCGACGATCGCCATGATCAGCGGTTGGGCAGTTAAGAGCAGACCAGCCTGCGAAGGGGTCAACCCCCGCCCTTGGAGCAGGTAAAACGGCACTAAGAATAAAATACTGAATAAGGTTACATAATTAAGCACAGCGCTGAGGGCCGACGCTGAAAACACCCTTTGTTTAAATAGGCTCAAGTCGAGCATTGGGCTGGTCTGACGGGATTCCAGGATGATAAATGCGACCAGGAAAACCAGTGCAAAGATTAGAATTCCCAGGATGGTTGGGGAAGTCCATCCCCAGGCGTGGCCCTGGTTCAGTCCTAATAACAACAGTACTAACCCGGACATGAAGAGCAGCGCCCCTGCCAGATCGAAACGCTCGCAATGCTCGGAGGGCGAATCGAGGGGAATGAAACGCCAGCTGAGCAGGAAGGCTAACAAGCCGACCGGGACGTTAATGTAAAAAATTGCTCGCCAGGTTAATAGATCGGTTAACCAACCGCCAACAGATGGAGCAACAGTTAGACCCAGGTAAGTCATGGTAGCTTGCAATCCAAGCGCCTGACCGCGTTGCGAAGCTGGAAAGTTCTTGGTCAGGATGGCGGGGGAATTAGCAGCCAACATCGCGGCGCCCAGAGCCTGCAGTCCCCGAAAGGCGATCAAGGCTGTCGCCGAGGGAGCCATACCGCATAAGGCTGAGCTCATGATAAAGATGCCAAACCCTAACAAGAAAACCGGTTTGTGACCACGCAGGTCACCCAGCCGACCGAAGCTGAGCAGCAATCCGCTGACGATCAGTAGGTAAATGGTGACGACCCATTCGATAGTTGCAACCTGACTGTCGAAGGATTGGTTAATCACTGGGAGGACTGTATTGACCACACTGGTGTCCAGGGCGGACATGAATGTACTGGCTCCGATAGCAACCAGAACCAACCACTTTTGTCGATGAACTGCCTCATTGCTCATCAGAGGTTTTCCCTTTCGTATAGTCAGGATTACTGTGAAGGATCGATCCTTACCGTTCCAGGCTGGTCGATCTCCCCCGAGATTTCAATATTTACTGGAAGGAATGCACGCAGCACCTGGGCATTGGTGAGCAGGTGGTTGGTGACCTTTGAGGTATGAAGGGTAGAGGTGTCGTCTGCGAATGCCAGGGGTAACAGGAGCTGGTCGGCCAAGTATTGGTCAATCGCTGCGCCGGTTACCAGGAAAGCCAGCAGGGCGTCCACGGCCTCGTCAGCGACGCGCTCGGCGGGCTTCCCCACTTCGCCTAGAGCGAAATAACAGCATTGTGAATGTTCGAACTCAGCCATTAGTAACAGCATCGTACCTTTGGAGGGAGAGGGGAGCTGCACGATACGGATATCATTAAGGCGAAAGCGGTCTCCCAATCTGCGTAAGACCTGGTTGCGTTGGCGTTCAGCGATCTTTCGGTTAAGGTTGGCGATGGCTGAAATACCTCGAATTTGGGTCAAAGCGCCGCGTTCCATCAGTTGCATGGATTTGATCGCTCCGCATGGGTGGATTTCAGCAGCTATGCGCCCTCCACCCTGGGGATAAAACCCAGCTAGTAACAAGTCGAGCTGAGCGTCGAAGCCGATTTGCCGCATGAATTTCAGCCATTGTTGATCGATGTAGTGGAAACTTGGGCTCATCGGTACATGGGTACCGCCGGTGATCATAACCTTCGACGGCTTATTGGCCAGGCTAAGGGGGAGCAAAATAGTTTGTAGTACCAGGCTTGTCGCCCCAGCTGTGCCAATATCGAATTGATAAAGCCCATGTAGGATCGGACCGGGTTCAAAAACCAGGGATGTTGAACCAAGCATGCCTCCCTCGACTGAAGCCCGCCCGATCGCCGTCGCAGCCTCTACGGCTTTGAGATGTTGCGGTCGTAAACCTGGTCGAGAACGGCGCGCGCGGATGTTGGTGATCTCTAGATTTTTGCCTGTGATCAAGGATAGAGTCAGGGCACTGCGCAGAACCTGACCACCCCCTTCACCTTGCGAACCATCGATTGTGATCAACGGACCATGCATTTCACAGGTTCACCTATAACTTAATCGGCAGTGGCGAGTTTAAAGGGATCATATTCTTGCTCCATCTCGTGGCGGAACTGGCGGGTGTACAAACGGAAATAATGGCCGCGGGCACGCAGTAATTCAGTGTGGGTGCCTATTTCAGAAATGCCGCCATTTTCGATCACAAGGATGCGATCGGCGCGTTTGATGGTGGATAACCGGTGAGCGATGATGAAACTGGTGCGATCTTTCTTCAGGTTTTCCATACCTTTCTGGATCGAGGCCTCGGTAAGCGTATCGACCGAGCTAGTTGCCTCATCCATGATAAAAATATCCGGTTGAGCCAGCACAGCGCGCGCCAGACTGATCAATTGCTTCTGGCCTACCGAAAGCCGGTTGCCACCTTCGCCAACTTCTTCGTCATATCCATTCTCAAACATGAAAATGAAGTCATGCGCACCAGCCAACCGCGCCGCAGATTCGATCTCCTCATCGTTGGCTGTCAGGCATCCGTAGCGAATGTTTTCCCGAATAGTCCCAGAGAAGAGGTATGGGGTTTGTAGAACAATGCCAACCCGGGATTGAATGGCGTGCAGAGATAGTTCAGTATAATCTCGATTGCCAATGCGGATCACTCCTCGCTTAGGCTCGAAGAAACGGCACAAGAGATTGACGATGGTTGATTTACCGCCCCCAGTAGGACCGACAAGAGCTATTGTCTCACCCGGCCTAACCTTGAGCGAAAAATTGCTCAGGACTGGTTTTTCATCTTCGTAGTAGAAGTTCACTTGGTCGAATTCGATCTCGGCGCGGAGACTGCCTGGATCGATGGCGTCTGGACGGTCAAAGATGTCGGGTTTGGTATCGATCAGAGAGAAGATACGTTCCGCCGACGCGATGGCGTTTTGCATTTCGGCGAAGACGCGCGCCATTTCCTGGATCGGCCACATCATAAAGGTTATATAGGCAACAAAAGCTTGGATGTCCCCGATCGACATCCCACCAAGATTCCCCTGAACAGTGTTGATGCCACCATACCAGACAATACTTCCTAAGGCGAATGCGCTGATCAATTGAACGGTGGGTAGGAATAGCGCAGACAACCAGGCGGCTCGATAACCAGCACGATACATTTCACTGGACAAGTGGCTGAACTCACGTATATTCTCATCCTCACGTCCCAGAGCTTTTACTACTCTGACTCCCGTAATATTTTCGTTGTATGCTGCGGTGATACGCGAGTTTACCTTGCGCACCTTCCGATATTCGACCAATATTTTCTTACGGAATTGGATGGCGACGACAACCAAGATCGGGATCATCGCTAATACAATTAATGCCAGTCTCCAGTTAATGATCAACATAAAGATAGTGGCAGTGAGGATATTTAATGTTGACCAGGTGACATCTAAAAGACCCCAGGTGATCAAGTCGGCGACTCGCTCAGAGTCGGAAGTAACCCGCGCCATGATCCAGCCAACTGGAGTACGGTTGTAAAAAGCCAACGAAAGGTCCTGGAGGTGGTTGAACATCCTCTTGCGAAGATCGTAGCGAATGCGTTCTCCAAGCACACCGGCCAGGTAAATAAAGGTTAAAACTCCTGCAGCCTGGGCTATGATCAGCAATCCATAACGGGTCACGATGGATGTCAGAACAGCTTGATTGCCTGCTACGATGCCCTCATCAACGATACGCTTGCTGAGGAAGGTAAAGTAGGAATCCATGATCGATACGTAAGCGATCGCCAGCACAAAGCCAACTAGCCACTTCCAATGAGGTGAGGCTTGAGCCAGAATACGAGTCAGCGTTTTGCGGTTAATATTGGCTAAATAATCTTCTTCTTCGAATTCGTAGTCAGTCATACAGCTGTAATCCCAATCTCTTGCTGTAGCTCATCTTCGATGCGAGTTTGCAGGTCAAATACCTGGCGGTATATGCCACCCTCAGCGAAAAGGTCCTCATGAGTGCCTTGCTGGACGATCTGTCCCTGGTCGAGAACCGCGATTAGATCGGCGTTCATCACGCTCTGGATGCGATGGGCGATAATGAAAGATGTCCGTCCAACCATAAGCCTTTCTAATGCAGCGCGGATCTCTGCTTCTGTTTCCATATCTACCGAGGATGTGGCGTCGTCCAAAATCAAGATGCGGGGATTTTTTAATAGAGTGCGGGCGATGGCAACGCGTTGTTTTTGGCCACCGGAGAGAGTAACCCCTTTCTCGCCAACCAGCGTATCGTAGCCCTCTGGGAAGGACATAATCACATCATGGATAGCGGCTGCGTAAGCAGCAGCCTCAACTTCCTCTTTGGACACATTTCGACCAACGCCATAGGTAATGTTTTCACGGATGGTGCGTGAAAACAGGAAAGGTTCCTGCTCCACGATACCGATCTGTTGCCGAAGGTATCTACGCGGATAACGGTTGAGGTTTACACCGTCCAGAGTGAGGCTGCCACTGGTATATTCATAAAAGCGGGGCAACAAGTTGACCAGACTGGTTTTCCCCGAACCTGTCGAGCCCAATAAAGCGATCGCCTGCCCTGGTTTACAGATAAGGTTGATATCTTTTAGAACCGGGCTGTCGATATCGTACTCGAAGCAAACTTGACGGAAGACGATCTCGCCGTGTAGGTCGTCAGAGGGTAAGTAATCGCCCTCGTCGATCGGTTCTCGATCTTGTTTGATGACTTCCAGAACGCGACCGTATGAAACCAGGCCGGTGGAGGTTTGCACAATCAAGCGACCCAAATTGCGCATTGGCCAGATGAGCCAAACTACCAGACCGGCATATGCCAGGTAAGTGCCAGCGCTGATCGTGCCAAGGATGGCCATCCGTGCGCCAATATAGAAACCAGCCAGCATCTGAAAACCGCAAAGAATATCGGAAATTGGCCAGAAAAACGAGTGCATGATCAATAAACGCCGGCCGCGTTTGAACTTTTCCCAATTCTCTTTATCGAACTTATCGCGTTCATAAGGCTGGCGAGCGAAAGCCTTGACCACCCGCACCCCGGTTAAGTTCTCTTGTAAAGTCGTCGAAAGCGTGGCTTCCTGTTCCTGATAGGCTTCATACGCTTTGCTAACCCTTCTAAAGAATAACAAAGAGATGAGCACAACCGGAGGTACTACAATAATAGATGCAAGGCCTAGTTGCCAGTTTAATCTGAGAATTGCGATCAGGTTGATCAAGAACAATAAGAGGATACGTCCGACACCAATTGCTTGCTCCGAAAAGAAGCGGCGTAAGGCATCCACATCCGATGTGGAGCGCTGAATGAGTTCACCTGTCTGGGTCTTATCGTGGTAGAGAAGGGACAACCGTTGGATATGGTCGTATAGGAAATTACGCAATCGTAAGGCAATCCCTTCAGCAGTCTGGGCTGCCAACCGGCCGCTGAGGAATGTGAAAGTTCCTTCGATTAGTGCTAGTCCGATAAATCCCAAAGCGACGATCGCAATAGCACGCCCGTTACTTTTGCCCAGTACTTCGTCAACGAAGTAACGCAACAGAAGGTAAGTGGCTGTCTTAGATGTGGCTGCTAAAGCCAGACTGGTATTCGCACCAAGGTAAGCCAGGCGGAAGCCGGTCATCATGCGCCATAAACCAGCCAGGCGGTTATCAGAGATCGCTTTTTTTAGATCGTATTCAGGTTTAACCACAAGAAAAGTCAATGAAATCCCTTTCCATTATGACTATGGCCTCGAGTTTACTTGAAGATAGGCGGGAAGTCAAACAGGGTTTAAGGAATTTATAAGGAAGTGTTCATCGATTTGTAATAATTTTAAGGTATCCTTTGCTTAAATCAGATTGGAAAGGTCTGATTATAATTGAGGTCGGAGGATGAGATGTTAAAAATACCACCGTCAGAATTAACCCCAGAAAGCATGTATCTTTCTCGCCGAGAATTCATGAAAGGATTAGGTGTCCTCGCGGCGAGCACGATGATCCTGGCAGCTTGTAATGCTAATGAACCTTCACCTGTTTCGACAAGCGAAGGCTCTCCAAGCGCTGGCGCCGCCGGTGATGAGCTCGGGGATACGTTGACTTCGTATGAGGCGATCACCAATTACAATAACTATTATGAATTCTCAACCGATAAAGAGGCAGTTGCTCAACTTTCCAGGGATTTTCAAACTACTCCTTGGAAAATGACAGTTGGGGGCCTGGTCAACCAACCGAAGACGTATGATGTAGATGAATTGTTGCGAAAATTCACTCAACAAGAACGTATCTACCGCTTGCGTTGTGTCGAGGCATGGTCGATGGTAATTCCCTGGATGGGATTCCCACTTGCCGAGCTGCTGAGGGATGTTCAACCGAGCGCCGATGCAAAATATGTGCGCTTTGAAACTCTTTATGATCCACTACAGATGCCCGGCCAAAAGAGTAAATGGTATAACTGGCCCTATGTTGAAGGGTTGCGGATTGATGAAGCCATGCATGACCTGGCAATTCTTGCAACCGGTCTTTATGGCAAGCCAATGCCGCCACAAGATGGAGCGCCGATCCGCTTAGTTGTGCCATGGAAATATGGTTTTAAGAGTATTAAATCGATTGTAAAAATCGATTTGGTGGCAGAAATGCCAGTCTCGTTATGGATGAACGCAGCCCCCAATGAATACGGATTCTACGCCAATGTCAACCCGCAAGTCGATCACCCGCGCTGGTCTCAGGCAAGCGAACGCCGGATCGGGGAATTGAGCCGCCGTCCAACGTTGATGTATAACGGATACGAAGAAGAGGTGGCTCACCTTTATGATGGAATGGATTTGCAGGAGAATTTCTGAGCAGTACTGAGCTATTTGCAATCAGCCTTCATTATGTCATGTCCATAAAACTTCCGAAGTTATCCAGGTTTCAATGGTTTGTCCACCTGGCCGCCGGGGTACCATTAGCTTGGTTGATCCTCGATTTAATAAGAGACAATTTAACTGTCAACCCGATCCAGGCCTTAACCTTGCGGACAGGAAAATCTGCCTTGATTTTTCTGATCCTGTCCCTGGCTTGCACCCCGCTGAATACAGTTTTTGGTTTTCACCAGGCGCTTAAAGTTCGTCGCGCCCTAGGATTGTACGCTTTTTTATATGCCAGCTTACACTTCCTGATTTTCATAGGGTTGGACTACCAGTTTGATACTGATCTGCTTATCGAAGCGATTTTCGAGAAAAAGTATGCCCTGGTGGGTTTCTCAGCCTTCTTGATCTTGTTGTCTCTGGCAATTACTTCAACGCGAGGATGGATGAAGCGCCTGGGTAGGAAATGGACACGTCTTCACCGGTATGTTTACCTGGCAGGTGTATTGGTGGTCGTACATTACGTCTGGCTGGTGAAATCAGATATCCGCGTGCCGTTATTGTATGGTGCATTCGTGTTGGCTTTGCTTATAGCTCGCATCCCGCCGATCAGGCGGTCTTTAAGTCAGCTTCGCCAGCATCGAATTATTAGGACAAACAGGATAATCTTCTCAATAATGGGGAAAGAGCCAATTAAACCCGCCAAGGAAAACCCTATTCACTCGAAATAGTTGAACCCCCCTGATTCTCGAGCCATCGTTTGCTCTGTTATAAAAGCACCGGCTCGAAATCCTTAATAGATCTGAGTAAAAAGAAAAGAATTAAAAAAGCTATTAATAAACTGAGGGGGAACAAGAGCAGAGAAGCCTGAAACGAGCCATATTTTGAGACGAGCGACAATAGAAAAGGGATCAGGATGCCTCCGATCGGGATGGCAACTTTGATGGTCCCCAGGACCGTCCCTGCCATTTCTTTGTATAGTAAGCCAGCCAAGGTTAGCATCAGAGGTAAGATGGCTGACATTGATAACCCAGCCAGGAAGACCGCGCCGGAGGTGAAGACACCTAACTCCAAAAAGTATAAGCCACTGAAAATAAAAACAGAAAATCCAAAGAGCGCCAGGATTAGGCGGGAAATTTGCCTATGTGGAGTGACAAAACCAAGCAAGAGCCGGCCCGCGGCCATCCCCACCAGGAAGACGATCAATCCAATTTTGGAGGTGATCTGATCGAAACCGCGCAAGTCCATCAGGAAAGTCGTCAATATACCGATCGTGGCTGCTTCGCAGCCGACCACTACAATGGTTGCGATGAATAGAACGACGACGATCTTTTCTCGAGTTAATACCCGTAGGCGTTGCAGGTAAGACCCACCAGATGCTTTTTTCTTTGCCAAACTGATTTGGGCATAAATGATGGCCAAAACTATGACAGCGATGGCGGATTGTGTAATAGCCGCTCGCCATTCCATTTGGAGGAAGATCAGATACAGCGTGATGATAATCGAGCCAAGTGTCACAAAGAAGTGGTTCACGTTGATATGCAGACCTTGGCGTTTGGAATGGATCTCCAGCAACATTGCGTCAGTTACGCCTTCGTAGGTACCGATGCCGATCCCGATGAAGGTCATGATAATTAGGTTTAATACAAAATTTTTCGTCAGGTAAAAGACACCAAACGAAATGGCTAGGATTAGACTTCCGGTAAATAATATCTTCGATTTCGCATAGGTATCGGCGAAGGCTCCAGAGATCAGTACCGCGAGCATAAAACCGATATTTTGAGCTGTGATCATCAGGCCAATCTGGTAAGGAGAAAGCCCGATGTTGCGGGCGGCAGCTCCAATCAACGAAGCTGCAACACCCAAGAAGAACATCCCCAGATACGAGGAGGCGGTGATGGCGGTAATATTTTTAATCATGTTGACTTGTTCTAAGAAGGGGATTTGATGTGCCTTGAGATAGTGTTTGCCTGACGTTTTCTTTAATTGGTATGCGTTGTTGTTTGCTGATCATTCACCTGAAATTGGTCCAGGTGATAGATCGTTACCGATTTCTTCTCAGTATCTTTACAGCTTAGATAAATTTGATAATTGGATAACGAAGCGGAGATCTGGATGCGATATTGGGCATTGTCTTCTGATTTCAAGAATTGGACAGACCATTGGTTTTCTGCTTTCTCCTCTACACCTTGGAGGTGAAAGGCTGAGATTCCATTATTATTAGTTTTATTACGAAGGTAGTATTCAGCAGCATGGACGACCTCGTTGTAACAGGCGCGGCCGCGATATTTTTCCAGATAAATCTTTCCACTTTGGAATGAATCCACGATAGGTTGAACGTCCTCCCGCGCAACCCGGCCATATAAAATACCATGCGGAAAACACAATACGTTGGCAGCAAAGCGATGACCGCCAACATGCGTTGTTTGCCAGACCTTATCCCCACCCATGCGCCTTAAAGATGTGAAAACTGGAATACCGAACTTCGCACAACAAGGATCCCGTTTACCATTCGTGCATACCAGGTAAATCGGTTCCTTCTGAATACGATCCTGATAAACCTGCTCTCCTGAAAATATAGCGGTAAAGTCGACATTTAGAATATCATCGTATTTGGACAGTAAGAACTTGTATAGAAACGGCTGACTTTCACGCGGTATGGCAACATAGATAGTGATTTGGCCAGTAAGGTTAGATTTTGGCTTCTTGATTAATTGCAATCGTACTTCTGGGCTTGAATCGACCATTGAAGATAGCCGTTCTTTCACTGGTTGAGGAATTTTGCTATTTTTGAGAGCCTTCGCCCCCCAGGAAAAAGGATATTCCAAGAGGATCCAGATGCTGGATTTGGACATTGTTCCGAATAGCGGTTCTTCAACATTCGTGGATTCCAGACTGCAGGTGTATGCACTTTCAATTTTTGAGATCATATCCTTGGACCTATGCGATGCCATTATCTGGATAGTGCCAAATCATTATATTTGATAAAGTGTTAAATGAGTGGTGGAGTAAGGATTAGTGTACAACACAAGGCTAATTGCGTCAAACTGTTGTTTAGAGGTGAGGGATCGCCAGGTTAAGCAATCGGATGGTTCTTGACAAAATAAAATATTGAATTATCATAATGAGTAGATACTCATTAAATGAATAATTACTCACTTAATTGATTCGAACCATGGAAACAACAATCCAAGCCTCTCGACGTGAAAGGCGAATCGCCGCTCGAAAATCCACGATCCTTTATGCAGCAGGAAGATTATTCGCCGAAAAGGGATATCACCGCACGACAACCAAAGATATCGCTGAGGCCGCCGACGTATCGGAGGGGACTATCTATAATTACTTTATTAGCAAAGATGATTTGCTGTTTGGAATCATGACTGAGTTAACGGAAAGCGGAAAGTTGGGAGAGCAGCTTCAATCTTCATATCTTGAAGGACCGCGTGAATTTCTTTTGACCATACTCCAACAACGCTATGAATTTCTGCAAAAAAATGGTGACATGTTACAGGCCGTACTATCTGAAATCCTGGTGAATCCGGAATTGAGAAGGCGATATTATGAAGAGCTCATTATCCCGAGTCAGGAACTCCTGGAGCATCATTTAAGAGAACGTATCGAAAGGGGGCAGATCCGGCTTATTGATCCTTCTATCGCAGCCCGCATCCTTTTAGCGATGCTTTCCGGGTTGTTCATCCTGCAAGTTGTCGGTGATTCGGTGATCAGATCCGAATGGGAAACAATAGCTCAACTGTTGACTGATATCCTCTTTGAAGGCGTGGCTCCTGGCTAGGTTTAAGATGATCCTTAAGAACCTCTTGCGGCGTAAGGGAAGGACTTTGTTAACTGTGCTCGGGATCAGTATTGGCGTTGCTGCGATCATCGGCATTGGCGCGCTGGCCAGTGGATTTCAAACTGGATATAACGCATTGCTGACTGGGAGCAAATCCGACCTTGTCCTTAGCCAGCCGGATTCTTTTGATATCAGTCTAAGTTCCGTTGAGGAGTCCGTCGGTGCGGAGCTAACAATTATGCCGGAAGTTGCAGCGGTAAGCGGGATGCTCGAGGGGATTGTCCAAACCGAAGGAGCGCCTTTCTTCTTTGTTTTTGGATATCCAGAAGATAGTTATGTGCTCGATCGTTTTCAAATCATCGGCGGGATGGGCTTGAACGTGCGGGAGGCAAAGCGATTGCGTGGGAAGACTCTTATCCTGGGATCGGCAGCCGCTGAAGCACTGAGTAAAGTACCTGGTGACTCTATCCGATTGGGAAACAGTGTCTACCATATTATCGGTATTTACCAGTCGGGCGATGCATTTGAGGATGGAGGCGCCATACTCAGGCTAACCGATGCGCAAGAAATTCTGGGAAAGCCCCGGCAAGTAAGCCTGTTTTATATTCAATTAAAAGATCCTGACCTGCAGGAACGCTTTACCAACCGCGTTATGAGGCGTTGGCCTGAGCTGGAGGTGGGCAGTACCGCCGATTTTGCTGATAAACAGATGATGGGCGATTACATGGATGCTTATGTGTGGGCAATTGCTGGTTTAGCCATTGTGATCGGGGGTGTTGGCATGATGAACGCTCAGTTAATGTCAGTGTTTGAGCGTACGCGTGAGATTGGCGTATTGCGTGCCTTAGGTTGGAGTAATAAACGAGTGATGTGGATGATAATGGGGGAGTCGGTAGTTGTGTGTCTCGCCGGAGGAGTCCTGGGTGTCTTTTTGGGCTGGCTGGCTCTGTCAGCTCTTAAGGATGTGATCAGCGTTTTCGGCGCAACAACAGAACTTCGTCCTGAGTTGTTAGTGCGGGCATTCGCAGTGGTGTTGGTTCTCGGATTAGTCGGTGGCCTATACCCAGCCTGGCGAGCAGCGCGTTTACAGCCAGTGGAAGCTCTGCACTATGAGGGGGGCAGCAGTGGTCGGAATGTTCGTCGTTTACCGCTAGGAGGCATGGCTGTTCAGAGCTTGTGGCAGCGAATCACACGCACCATGCTAACCTTGGGAGCAATTGGGATCACCGTCGGCGCAATCATGGCGCTTGAAGGTACTGTACTTGGTGCTGCTAATATGGTCACTGATATGGCAACTGGTTCGGATGCGGAGATCTTGATCCGTCAGGCCGATGTTGCCGACACCGAGCTTAGCGCTATCGACGAACGCATTGGTGAGAAGATCGCCGCCATGCCAGAAGTTGAGAGCGTCAGTGGGATTTTATTCGTAGCGGTAGTACTACCAGAGACAAACGGTTTCTTTATATTGTTTGGGTATGCTCCAAACGAGTATGCTATCCGACGTTATCAGGTTGTCGAGGGGAGTCGCCTGACCAGTAACCATCAGGTAATGCTCGGGCGCATGATGAGCGAGGTAATGAAGAAAGGCGTTGGGGATATGATCGAATTAGGAGGCAGTCGCTTCCGTGTTGTGGGCATATATGAATCGGGGGGATGGGAGGAGATAGGCGGCGTCGTCTCGTTGCGAGACTCCCAAAACTTCGCTGGCCGGCCGCATAAAGTCACGATGTACGCCGTCAAGGTTCATGATCCCTCACAAGCAAAAGCAGTAGTCGATAAAATCAATACTCAACTTCCCGAAGCACACGCCGCGCTAGCAGGTGAATTTGTGGAACAGATGCCAGATATGGATAATGCTAATGCCATGCTGGACGGGATCTCTTTCTTAGCGATCTTCGTTGGTGGGGTAGGTGTTTTGAATACTATGTTGATGGTGGTCTTAGAGCGCACCCGCGAAATCGGTGTGCTGCGTGCA
>Ga0154901_154_pt3 | contig 15074 bp, 11 predicted proteins | sample Rifle2008BG19ft_FD_105873 | JGI IMG/M metagenome (GOLD analysis project Ga0154901, IMG submission 105873) | Chloroflexi bacterium RBG_19FT_COMBO_49_13 | reverse complement strand
TGCAACATTCCCCAGTTAATATCCAACTCTGGAATCCAAAACATTCCACAGTCTGTGGAGAGATCCATAAAAAAGGTATCTCCGCAGCTTGTGGAATGTCAAAAATGTCACAATGTGGTTAAACAAGAATTTATCTGGTGCCCGCATTGTGGGGCTGCAATGCGAGCCCATGCATGCCGGTATTGCCAGCAGAACGTCCAGCCTGGTGACGGGGCATGCGAGTTCTGTGGAGCACCAGCTTAGCTACAAAGTTAACCAGGTCCCAATCCCCAATCCCTTTGCCCGACGATAGATTTCGGGTGCCACTGCCATATCATCCATAGCCAGCCCCAGGTTGATAGCCAGCGTACGCTCAGAAGGACTCTGGCGACCGGGTTTGAGACCGGCGACGATCTCACCCAGGTCGGCGTATGGTTCTGGAGTGGTTTGAAAATAGCCAACCGATTTGTAATACTGGAATTGAGCATGGTCATCGGTGCTGATGCAGTCCATTTGGGATAGTGCAGCACCTGACCAGTAGCTGTCAAAATCCACGGCACTGCCAAAGGCGCCGGGTTGCAACCAATCCTTCTGGATGGTGGGGGTAGGGTGTTTGAGAATGGGACCGGAGGTGATCACAAGGTCGCTTTCAACCACTGCTTGTTGGGCTTCTTTTACTCCGATCACTTCAATGCCCAGCCTGGCAGACATCTCAACCACATAACGTTGTTGCACAGCGGGGAGGATATCAAAGGCATACACACGCTCGATCGGGAACAGGACTTTCAAGGCTTCCAAATTGGTGCGACCCTGGACCCCGCATGCCAGGATGCCGGCAGTCTTGCTACCCGGACGGGCGAGGTGTTTCGCTGCCAGGGCACTCGCGGCACCGGTGCGGTATGCAGTGATCCAGGCACAATCCATGACCGCATAGGGGATACCGGTCTCGACATCGTTCAAAATGAGGAGCCCGGTAATATAAGGCAGCTCACGCTTGTAGTTTTCAGGGTACCCGCTAACCCATTTGATGCCCGCGGATTTTAGGGCAGGGATAAAGGCCGGCATGGCATGAATGAATGCATCCGGCATGGTGTGAATGCCGGGTTTGGGGGGCATCTCGACTTTTCCGGCACCCTTTTCGCGGAAAGCTGTTTCGAGCAGATTTATCACAGTTGCCATATCCAGGTTGACTTTGGTCACATCTGCCTGGGATAAATACAGAATTTGGTGGTCCGTCATTGTTCTTCTCCTATGGAAAGGTTGGGAGTCATGAATACTTTGGCATATTATAAATGCCAATTCAAGCATCTGCCCTTACCAAATTCCAGGGATCAAGCGCCAGGTGAGCCGAGTATTACAGACTGGTTTTCAAACCCAGAGGTTTTTATTACGCTTTGTTATCGGGAGGTCCGTAACCGCCGCAGCACTAAATTCCTGGCCCATTTTCCGATTTCCACGACCATCAGCAACCCGAGGGCAATGGCTGCAATCCAGCTCCATTGTTGCAGGGTGAGAGACACAATCCCCAATAAAGTACGCAGGGAAGGAATGGCAAAGGCGATCACTACCATCAATAACCCGGCAATCACTGCCAGTACGAGGGGCTTATTACGCGTGAGCGGGCTGGCTCGAAAGAGGGGTAGGCGCATTGAGCGATAGGCAAAGATATAAATCATGGAATTGACTGCAAAGCTGGCGAAAACCAGGCTGCGACCTTCCGCAGGGTCAGTGTGGGAGAGGAAGAAATGGCCGAACAGGCTGAGTGCCGCGATGGCACTTCCGATACTGATCACACCGATCAAGGTCAAGCCCAGGGGTGCCAGAACCGGCTCCTTGGTCGACTTGGGTTTTTCATCCATAATGCCTGCCTCTTTTGGCTCAAAACCAAGCACAATATCAGAAGGACCATCACAGATCAAGTGGATCCACAGGATTTGGGCTACGGCCAATGGTGCCGGCCAACGGAACATCATGGCGACGAAAATGGTCAATACTTCAGCAAACGAGTTAGATAGGGTGTAGGCGACGACTTTACGGATGTTCTCAAATATCACCCGCCCTTCTTCTATGGCAGCCACGATGGTGCGGAAGTTGTTATCCAAAAGGATCAAGTCTGCAGTCTCCTTGGCAACATCGGAGGCAGTGCCAACGACAACACCAATGTTGGCGCGTTGCAAGGCTGGGGCATCATTCACCCCATCTCCGATCATGGCGGTTATCTCGCCGTTCGTTTGCAGCGCACGAACAATGCGCAGCTTGTCCTGCGGGCGGATGCGGGAAAAGACGGCGACCTGTTTCACTTCCTGTTGAAGCTGTTGGTCACTCATGGTGGCTAACTCACCACCCTCAATGCTACAATCTTCAGGCTGCATCAAACCAATGGTGCGGGCGATCTTTTCAGCAGTGCGCCGATAGTCACCGGTGATCATCTTGACTTGAATGCCGGCCTTTTGAGCAATTTTCACGGCTTCCTGGACACCATCGCGTATCGGATCCTGCATCCCCACCAGACCGACCCAGGTGTAGCCTGTATAATCATCCAGAACCCCGTTGTGCCGATAAGCCAAACCAAGCAAGCGCAAGCCTTCTCCAGCCCAATCATCCACCTTTGCCAGGATATGACTTTTGTCTTCCTCGTTAACCTTGCACATTGCTAAAATGATTTCAGGTGCTCCTTTGAGGAAATACAGGTGATCACCTTTGAACATAACTCCCGTTACCTCGGTGATCATGTATTTGGTCTCGCTGGTGAATAGTTCCTCGGCTAAACGCTCAGAACTGTCCACCATATCTTGTGGAGAGATGCTCAAGTGGATTTTAGCGTATTCCCAAAGGGCAATATCAACCGGTCCTTCCAGGTTATTGCATAGTGCCATCGTTTGCAAAGCGCGTTCTTGATCGGTCAATTCCACCCGAGCCACACGCATCCGCCCCTCAGTCAGGGTTCCGGTTTTATCAGTGCAGATGACCGTCACAGAGCCGAGCGTTTCAACTGCAAGCAGCTTCTTGACCAAGCCCTGGCGCTTTAAGATTTTACGCATTCCCAAGACCAATATCACTGTGACAGCGATGAGCAATCCTTCAGGTACGGCAGCAATCGCCAGGACAATTGAAACACGCAGCATCTCTAGAAATTCCCTGCCCATCAATAATCCCGTTAGGAGAATAGCCAGGGTAAAGCCGATGACAATATAGGTCAAACTTTTGCTGAATGATTTTAGCCGCACCTGGAGGGGGGTATCTTCCTCGACGTGCTCCTGCAAGGAGGTGGCAATCTGACCCAACTCGGTAACGGAGCCTATTTTGGTCACGACCATCGTCCCTCGCCCGGTAATGGTAGTGGTGCCCATATACACTAAATTGTGCCCATCGGTTTCATTCTTATTCACCGGCTCACTTTCGCCCGTCAGGATGGCTTCATCAACAGCCAGCTTGGTGCTTTCGGTGATTTCACCATCGGCAGGGACGTGCTCACCGGAATTCAACAAGACCACGTCTCCGGGCACCAGCTCCCAGACTTCCACTTCGAGCCTCTCACCAGCCCGGATCACGGTGGTGGTGGGTTTCAGCAAGCCTTTGAGGGCAGAATAGGTTTGCTGGGCTTGATATTCCTGGATGAACCCGAGGACGACGTCAATCAAGACAACAGCCATAATGATGGCGAAGTCGTTATACTCACTTACGGCAAGTGAAACACCCGCGGCGACCAGAATGATATAGACGAGAGGGCTTTTGATCTGGTTCAGGAGGATCGTCCAGACCGTAGTACCCTTTTCGGCGGGCAGGCGATTTTCTCCATATTGTTGGCGTAATTGAAGCACTTCTACCTGGCTCAATCCGGAGCTATTGGTATGAAAATTGGTACTTAATTCATTGTTTTTGATGTTATGTGCGATGATCATTAGTTACCTCGAAAAAAATGTATTTTCTGCTAATCATCTGAAATGTGGATGCGTATTCCTGCCAAAAATTCGGAAAAAGGTCGTGCACCTATTTATTTCGTTCCTTAATCGGTTCAGGTCTATTTGCCAGCAGTTGCATGCCACGTTCGGTAATCTAGTGGACCTAGTAATTAAACCTGACCACGGTGCATATAAACGCTGAGTACATATTACAGTATATTGGACATCCAAAATCCCATGATACTCCTGAGATCACGGTGTAGTTGGTACTTTAAGGAGGGAACCGACCGCAAATCCGACTAGGGCACTTATTGTACCGATTAAAGCCATTTCAAGACCACTTCGCCCCTGGTGTCCCACGGTCTTGCGGGCTTTATATGCACCGACAACAAATAGTACAAAGGCAGTGACAATAACGGAAACCCACATACTGGTGGTCACAGGAAGGAAAGTAAATGGAATCAACGGGATTATGGAGCCCACAATCGCTGATAAACCTACTACCAGGGCTGCCTTCCAGGCTTCCTTGCGGTCTACTGGTGCGAGCTGATGCTCTTCTGACATCATTACCGCTACCCAGACGTCTGGATTTGCAGTTATTGTATCCACAATGTGCTCCAGCAACTCACCTTGGAATCCCTTTTCAGCATAGATCTGCCTCACTTCTTCGCGCTCAAGCTTGGGCGCCTGTTCAATATGGCGCGTCTCGCGCTCGAGTTCACTATCGTAATAATCGGCATCCGCAAGAGTGGATGTGTAGGCTACCGCTCCCATTGATACGGATTCTGCAAATGTAGCAGCAAGACCAGCAACAAGTACCAAGTAAGGATCCATGGAAGCAGCTGCCACGCCTAGGATCACCCCTAGCACGTTTACCAGACCATCTTGACCACCTAGAATAATATCTGATAATCCGGAGGTGCTGCGTTGGTGCGGATCCAAGAGGGCGTGCACTTCATGTTCCGAGTGATGTGTTGCGTGAGGCGTTTTGATGACGTGTCTCATTATTTTCCTAGTTGTTGTGATGACTGTGATTCGGTTATTGGTTCTGCTTGGTCTGTAACCTCCACTTGGGAGGCTACTCATGGAACTCCAGGCAGCGTTTGGGCGCCTCAGCATGAATAAGTTCAGAATCAGATGAAAGGTTATTGTTTAGAATTGTGTTATCCATATTTTTTACAGCAGTTCTCGCCCATTACTTCAATGCGAATTTATTTCTTAGCGATCTTTTCTAAAATCGGAGGGAATTCCTGCTCGATATTCGAGAAAAGGTCATGGGCTTCTTTTAGACGTTCCTTCAATGGCTCAGGTTTATCCACCATTAAGAGCATGCCGCGCTCGGTGATTCGATGAAGACCAGCCATTAGCCCCAACCATTGACGCATGTAAATGATCCAACCACCGGGTTTAAAGCGGTAGTAATCTCTGCGTGGGATGGGCGAGGCAACCTGCTCGATCAACCCGCGTTCCACCAGTAAGCGGGCCATGATGCTGATGGAGCTCTTGCTGGCTTTTAATCTTTCTCCCAGATCGGTGATGGATTGGGAGGCAGGATCCGAGATAAGCAGGGCACCCAGGATGCGTCCAGCCATACGGGGTAACCCCATTTGCTCGAAATAAAGACCGATGTCTTCGATAAAATGAATAGCTTCAATTGGCAGATGATCTTCCATAAAGTATTATCCTGAATTAGGCAATCAATAGAGGTTTCCGGAACTCCAAACAATACATAAAACCGTTCCAGATATTACCCAACTTCAAATCTAACATGGTAGCTGGAACTAGATCTATAGGTGCAATGATTTTCTCGCGCTGACCCTGAAAGGCGCCTTTGAAACCCGGGAGGAACTTTTCGTACCATTGAGCACCAGTCTCATTCTCGTCGCAGATGATGACCCTGGTTCCGGGTTTTGCCACACGGATCATCTCATCAATAGCCCTCTGTTTGTCGCTGAAGAAGTTGATCCCACCAATGTGAAAAACAGAATCGAAACTGTCATCCTTGAATGGCAGCTCTTCTCCATTCCCGAGGAATAATTCCACAGACCAACCTTTACGCCGGGTCAATGCATTGCAGCGATTCAACTGCCCGATTGAGATATCTAACCCGTAAACTTCACCGACAGCGGGTGAGCTCAGTAGAATGGGCAGGTTCACACCCGGACCAATGGAAACTTCCAGTACCTTTCCACCTTTCGGCTCAAGCCGGTCCAAGACTTCATGCCGGGCGCGCGTTTCGGTGGTCCCCAGAAAAAATAGGCCGATCTTGGAGAAAGCAGAGTAAATCCAGGAAAACCAATCGTATATGCGGGCGAAAGTTTTATTGCGACCCACCAACTCTTCTGCTTTGATGAATTGGGGTATCCCCTGTCGAATGGGGTAGATTTTCTGACAGGCAGGACATGTTAAATAACCCGTCTTAACGTGGTCATTTTCGAGAGACGCCTGGAGAGTAAGTTCTCCATGACAGGCAGGGCAAAATAGCAGATTAAGAGAGGTACGTTTCATATTGTCTTTTAGTGGCAATTAGCGCAGAAGTATACAACTTTTCCAACGTTTTGTAAATACTAAACGTATAGATAGATGGCAACTTATAACAGGTTGTATTACACTATTCGTATCTTGTGGAGCCTTTCGGTCAGGTTATAGATATATATCAGGGGAGTTCACACGAGAGCGGGATCTGATGGTGACTTCTGCGCTTGACAAACCGGCTGATGAATGACGAGGAATTTGCAGCGTGAATTCAGTCAGATATTCAACTAGTTTGACGATGAAATTATTTCATGATATCATGAACATTAATACAGTATGAATAAGGTAATTCGTTTTGGGGGAGGAACCCGGAAAGAATTACCTGTTCATAATCATTACTTCATAATTCCAACAGATAAATTTGGAGGGTATTGATACAAAAATATAACTGCAGGACATTAACCACCTGCGGAACGGTTCATCTGCCATAATCTTGAAGGATCATTAATTTTAACAAGCCGGTAAAGGAGAAGAGCGGTGAAGGCATTGCTCATTGGAGTGGGGGGTGTGGGGGAGGCGATTGCGGTCGTAGGACATGATCGCCCCTGGCTTGAGAAGCTGGTGCTGGCGGACTACAACCTGGAACGTGCCAATACCGTTCAAAACCGGGTGGGCACGACAGATAAATTTCCAATTGAACAAATCGATGCAAGAGAACTAAATCAAATCATACAGGTTGCGCGTAAACACGGCGTAGACCTGATCATGAATGCGGTGAGTAACCTCTATAATGACACAATCTTCGATGCCGCGTATGAAGCTGGATGCAATTATCTGGATATGGCCATGTCGGATTATGGGGCGAACATGGGTAGCTACCAATGGAAGCAGGCAAAAAAGTGGGAAGATAAAGGATTGCTGGCAATCCTTGGAAATGGCATGGACCCTGGTGTGAGTGACATCTTTGCTAAGTATGCCTCGGTTGAGCTATTTGATGAAATTGATGAAATCGGGATCCGCGATGGCGCGGCACTGGAGGTGAGTGGTTACGAGTTCGCGCCAGCTTTTTCGATCGTGGATACGATAGAAGAATGCACGGACGCACCCCTGGTATGGGAGAAAGAAAGGGGTTGGTTCACAATCCCAGCCTTTGAAAGTATTGAAAAATTTAATTTTCCAGAGGGGATCGGTCCCCTCGATGTGGTGGATATTGAGCATGAAGAGGTGGTGCTTATCCCACGATACATCCCGTGTAAGCGGGTGACCTTTAAATATGGATTGGGTGACAAATTCATCAACGTCATCAAAGTAATTAAAATGCTCGGTCTGCACCAGAAAGAACCGGTAAACGTCAAAGGTGTGAGGGTTTCCCCAATTGAGGTGGTGGCAGCCTGCCTGCCAGACCCAGCATCGTTGGGGGATAAGATGTCTGGCAAGACCTGTGTGGGTACGTGGGTGACAGGGTTAAAAGATGGCAAGCAGCGAGAAGTCTATATTTACCAGGTGACAGATAACCAGGAGAGTATGAGAAACTACGGCTGCCAGGCAGTCTCCTTGCAGACCGTAACAGGCCCCGTGATCGTCATGGAATTATTGGCGGAGGGGATTTGGAAAGCGAATGGGGTACATGGACCAGAAGCATTTGATCCGCGACCTTTCCTGGTACGGATGCCGGAATATAATTTCCCTTTTAAAATAATTGAAGAAGTCAGCCAATATACAAAAAGCAAGTGATACAACAAATATAAATACCCATGAATGAATCCTGAAAGGAGAAGAAGAGATGTACAAGAAATCCAGGAGGTTCACGCTGTTAGCGATTTTGGTATTGATCGGGATAATATCGTCCGGTTGTGCGCAAGCGACGGTCGCTCCTACAGAGCAACAGGCTGAAACGGCACCACCAGTAGTGGTACCGACTGAGCCAATCGCTCCCACTACAGTGCCGGAAAAGACCCAGATTGTGATCGTTATCGCAGAAGATCCACCATCCTTTAATGCAACCGTCAATGCTGCCGGTTTCGATGCACTCGTGATGGAACTGGTCATGCTAGGGTTGGCTGACCTGGATACGGATGGGAATGCTTATCCAGAGCTAGCGGTAGAGCTACCGTCTATAGAAAATGGGGATGTGGTCATTGATGAAGAAAATGGGACGATGGATGTGACCTGGAAGCTCCGACAAGACATTCAATGGGCGGATGGAATTCCAGTCACAGCCGATGATGTAGTCTTCACCTATAATTCGGTAGTTGATCCGGAATATGGGTTCTGGATTGCAGGGATCGATTATGTGGATAGTGTGGAAAAAATCGATGATTATACGGCTGTGGTTCATTACAACGCCATCTACCCAGGGTATCTCACCCAATTTGGGGGATATCTGATGGCTGTGTGGCCAGCACATTACTGCGATGCAACGCAAGGATTCACCCAATGGGATTGTGGTTTGCAACCCCTGAGTAATGGACCATACGTGCTTCAGGAATGGGTTCAGAATGACCATTTGACCTTTGTGCGTAATCCCAATTATTACGAGGAGGGTAAACCGACAATTGATGAGATTGTTGTTCGCATCATACCGGATGAGGCCGTGCGCAAACAAATGCTGATCAACGGGGATGCTGATCTGGACATGTGGACGCCAGAGAATGTGATTGCTGAACTAAAAGATGTGCCTGATGTCGTAGTCAGCTTAAGCCCAGTTGACCGGTGGGTAATGAGGATCTTCTTCAATCTTGCCGCCAAAGGAACGACGGATCCAGAAGCCACACCTCATCCTATAGTCTCAGACGTGCGCGTACGCCGGGCTATCCGGATGGCCATTGATTCAGAAACAATCTCCAAGGAATTTTTCCGTGGTTACGCCGATCTGGTCTGGACGGAGTTCTTCCGACCACCCTACAACACCTGTGATATTCCTCAGCCGGTATACGACCCGGAAGCTGCAAAAGCAATGTTAGAGCAAGCTGGATGGATCGATCAGGATGGGGATGGTGTGCGCGAGTGCCAAGGTTGTACAACCGGTGTTGAAGAAGGCTATCCGATGGAGATGGAGTTCATCACATATTCTGAGTATGGCGAAGCGCTCGATTTGACCCAGGAGTTTATCGCTGAAAAGTTAGGAGAGATCGGCATAAAACTGAACATATCAAGAGTTGAGGGGACCGTACTCTGGGAAACAACAGAAAACGGTGGGATTGAACAATCGGGGAACTTTGATATGGACATCTGGGATGATGGATATTCCGGCAGTGATCCATCCGATTTCTTGTGGGGCTACTATTATTCTGAAGCAGCCATACCTGATTACGGATATAACTACGGGCGCTATATCAACCCACTGGTAGATGAACTGATCGATAATTCATATACTTTGGATGAAGAGCTGCGTAAAGAACTGTTCTGCCAGATGGCAACGATCCTGGATGAAGAATTACCGGAATTACTGCTATTTACAACGGTTGACGCCAATGCTCATTCCACGCGGCTGCAAGGGGTAATGTCGAACGCCAATGAAATCGTAACCTGGAACTCAGCGGATTGGACGCTTAAGTAGTTGTTGATGTATTAAGAATAAAAACTAAGTAAGGTGGAGAAAAAGTGGGCCACTATGTAGTCAGAAGGCTGCTGCAAGCAATCCCGCTGATGTTCATTGTCAGCATCGTGTTGTTTACATTAGTCAATCTGGCACCTGGTGGCCCACTGGCTGGAAGGGGGCAATCGCGCCGCATGCGACCGGAGCAGATTGCGATCCTGAAACGCCAATTTGGCCTGGACCAACCCCTTTATAAGCGTTATATATTCTGGCTGGTCGGTAATGACTGGACAAAAGTTGACACAGACGGGGATGGAATAAAGGATAGTCCTGGGCAGGGAAAGGGCATCCTGCGGGGCGATTTCGGAATGTCTTATCGCACCCGACAGCCTGTCATCGAAGCGATCCGCAACTCCTTTAAAAACACTGCATATCTGATGTCGGTGACACTGATTGTCGTGGCAATCATCGCCATACCCGTAGGGGTGATATCAGCTGTAAAGCAATATTCAATCTTTGACATCATAGTTACGACCCTGTCTTTCATGGGGCAGGCGATCCCAGAGTTTTGGCTGGGTTTAATCTTGATATTAGTTTTCTACGTCTGGCTGAAAAATCCAATGACGGGAGATTCCTTGCTGCCAGCAGGTGGAATGTATACGCTGGGTATGGAATTCTCACTCTTAGACTGGATCAAGCATTTGATACTACCAGTAACCATGGGAGTGGTGGGCTGGGTAACCTGGTACTCACGCTTTTTACGTTCCAGCATGTTGGATGTCATCCATCAAGACTATGTTCGTACGGCACGAGCAAAAGGATTGAGGATGTCCAAAGTGTATTTCAAACATGCACTACGTAATGCCCTCCTACCACTGGTGACGATATTTGCATTGGACCTACCGTATATATTCGCTGGATCCCTATATGTAGAGATCATGTTCTCCTGGCCCGGAATGGGTCGTTTATATTACCAGGCTGCCATAGATCGGGATTACCCATTATTAATGGCAATCCTGACGATTGGCACAGTGGTAGTGGTCCTTTCGAATTTATTGGCTGACGTTATTTACGCTAAACTCGATCCCCGCATCCATTATGACTGAAGCAATCAACCTCCTTCCCCATGGCGAAAGCATGCAAGCCTTGATCTGGAGACGCTTCCGCAGGCATCCAGGTGCGATTATCGGCTCGATTGTATTAACTGCGATTATCCTGGCTGTAGCATTAGCTGGATTATCGCCCTATGATCCTGAGAAGTCTGACATGAGTGCGCGTTATCAACCACCCTCGATGAGTCACCCAATGGGAACTGATGCACTGGGGCGTGACTTGATGACGAGAGTATTGTATGGAGGCAGGGTCTCCCTACTGGTGGGATTATCGGTGATGCTGATCACATTATTGATTGGCGTACCTGTGGGGGCGATTGCTGGATACTTCGGTGGTAATGTGGATAATATATTAATGCGGATCACAGATGCAGCTTTGTCCCTGCCTTCTTTACTGGTTTTGATCCTTTTGAGTGCCATCTTACGGGAGGTGGAGGCACCTTTTTTGAAAAGCAATCCGGTGCTAACGATTGCGTCTGTCATCGGATTACTCGCCTGGATGTTCACAGCCCGTCTGGTGCGAGCATCTTACCTGGCAATCCGGGAAATGGATTATGTGACTGCCACACGTGCTTTGGGGGCGACGAATTTACGCATCATCGCATTACACATCTTCCCCAATGCGATTGGGCCTGTCATCGTCGAGAGCACACTTGAGGTGGCTTATGCCATTTTGGAGGAGTCGGGGCTCAGTTATCTGGGATTTGGCATCCAACCACCCACTCCCTCGTGGGGTAACCTGCTCAGTAATGCACAGGAATACCTGGTGAAATATCCCTGGCTGGCGATTTTTCCGGGGGTAATGATCTTTTTATCCGTCATCTCGATCAATTACATTGGAGATGGACTGCGCGATGCTTTTGATCCGTATAAAGTGCTGAAAAAAATCGGAGAAGTGTAATGGAAACATTGTTACGGGTATTATCCGATGATGAATGCAGCCGGATTCATGAGGAGACGCTGAGGATATTATTTGAGACGGGGGTGCGCGTTGATACAGCGCGAGGGCGCAAATTTCTTAAGCAAGCTGGTGCAATCGTTGACGAAGGAACACATATCGCTCGAATACCGCACACGTTGGTAGAGGAGTGTATAAGATTAGCACCCAAAGATTTTAGCCTGGGGGCACGTCGTCCAGATAAGTCTATCCCCATGAACCGGGGTCAATGTGGTGTTATCCTGGATGGTGGAGCGATTTACACTTATGATGCTGAAGCAGGGGTACGCCGACCAGCAACGAAAGATGATTGGTACATGGCAACCCGCCTCGGTGATTGCCTGGACGATATTGAGGCGTACTGGAGTGTGATCGAAGGATGTTGGGGGCATTCGCCTGGAGATACAGTTGCGTATTGGAAAGCCATCTTCCAGAATTTCTCGAAGCACGTTCAGGATGCGACCATGAAACCGGAACAAAGCCGGTGGATGTTGGAAGTGCTCCAGGTGGTATTTGGCAGTCGGGAGGAGTTCAGAAAGACCCTGCCCGTGTCATTTGTGTTATGCCCGGCTTCTCCACTGATTATCGAAGCCGACTACACGGATGCTTATCTAGAGACCCTGGAGTGGGGAATCCCGGCGGCGGTCATGACCATGCCTCTATTCGGCTTGTCTGGTCCTGCTTCATTGATCTCGGAACTAGTTTTGACCAACTGTGAAACGATTGCCATGCTGTGCCTTATTCAGGCGGCTAACCCGGGCACACCATTCATCTATGCGGCTGCACCGGTGATTGCGGATATGCACTCTGGCAGGTTTGGCAGCGGTGAGGTGGAGCATTCACTGTTGGGTGCCGCTGTCACCGAGATAGCCAGGATGTACCAACTTCCGGTGGAAGCGAGTGTGGGTGGATCGGATCAGCATGTCCCATGTATCCAGGCGGGTTATGAGCGTGCCCTGAACTATACATTGCCGATTTTGGCACGACCAGATTTACTGGTAGCTCCAGGACTGCTAGCTGGCTCAACGATTTTCAGTCCTGAACAATTGATCATCGATGTGGAAGTCATCCGGCGATGCAAACGTCTATGCCAGGGAATTGGCAGCAGTGCAGAAAAATGGCTGGGGGAGGTGATCTCCACACTGGGTCCGGGAGGTAATTACCTGGCGCATAACTCCACGCGAAAAGCTGTACGCTCCGGGGAGGTATATTACAGTACATTAGGATTGCATGGGTCTTATGAGCAATGGATAAACTCTGGCTCACCAGACATCTTGTATGAAATTCGTGAGTATATACGAGGAATTCTTTCAACCAAACAACCCCTACCACTACCAGAATCTAGCGAACGAGAGTTGGAGTTGCTGGAACGAAGGGCTCGTGCCAGCGAAACCAAGTAGGGAAATTTGATAGAGTCTATTTTATCCATAAAAGTAAATTCAGCCTTATCCAGGAATCACAATCCAGTAAGCGGAGAATAACCGAATGCCAACCGAATACCCGCCCTTAGAGCCGTTGCGGACCACCTTCCACATGCGTTTCCTAACCGATCAACAATTGGATGACTTGCAAAGCGCCACCTTGGCAATCATGGAAAAAACTGGAGTGCGGTTTCCATCGCGAAAGTCACTAACCATCTTTGCGGAGCATGGGGCGCATATCGATTGGGAATCCCAAATTGTGAAATTGCAACCAGATTTGGTTTTAAAAGCATTATCGACGATACCAAGGTTCTTCTTGATGGGGGCACGCAACCCGGCTTATGACCTACAATTAGAGAAGGGTGTAACGTATTTCACCACTGATGGCTGTGGAGTGGAAACGATTGACTTTGATACCCGGGAACGCCGCCCTTCACGAAAAGCAGATGTAGGCATGATGGCGAGGATCTCCGACTACTTGCCTTCCATAGGTTTTATTTGGCCCATGGTCAGCGCACAAGACCATGGTGAAACCGCACCTCTGCATGAGATCGAGGCAGCCTGGAATAATTCGGTTAAGCATGTACAGAGTGAGACCGTGATGGGTGAGATACCCTGCCGATATGCTACTGAGATGGCAACAGTGCTCTCAGGCAGCCGGGAAGATTTACGCCTTCGGCCACCATTTTCGCTGGTTGTATGTACCATAGCACCCCTGGTTCAGGATACAGCGGGGATTGAAGGGGCTTTGATCCTGGCAGAGGCTGGATTACCAGTCGGGTTCTTAGCCATGCCGACCCTGGGTACGACTGCACCAGCAACTTTAGCCGGGGCGTTCGCGATGGGGGATGCGGAAATCATCAGTGCGGCGGTATTAATGCAGCTCCACGCACCTGGTGCACCTGTTTTTCACTCATTGATGCAAGCCTGGGCTGACCCTCGGACAGGCGGCTATGTGAGCTATTCGTTGGATAGCCGGACGCGGTATGCGCCGGTGGAAATGGCACATCATTGGGGAATGGCTTCATTAGGAGCGTGTTATGGGACGGATGCCCATGAAGCAGGGACCTGGCAGGGTGCGGGGGAAGTGGCACTCGATCCATTTTTAGCTGGCCTGGTGGGAGCAGACATCGTCACAGGCCTGGGGCTTTCTGAGACCTACACGCTGCTTTACCCTGAGCAGATCATCATGGATGATGACTTATACCAGCGGGCGCGTTACCAGCTGATGAATTTAGAGGTGAATGAGGAGACACTGGCGCTAGATACTGTGCAGGCGGTCGGTCCGGGTGGTCACTACCTGGGGCAAAGGCATACCCGCAATCATATCCGCGAATCATTGGTACGAAGCATCGCTCACCAGATCGGGGAGGATGGGAAGTATCGCGACCCACGTCAGGTGGCTATTGAAAAGGTTGATTGGATCCGTAAAAATCACCAGCCAGAACCATTGGAAGCTGAGAAGCAAGCTGAGCTGAGGCGTATCCTGGCCGCTGCAGATAAGGAACTATGCAAGGGATAAAGAGAATGGAAAACGAAACCCCTTCCCTACAACCGATTATCCCTGCTGATCACGTCCAAATATTGGAGGATGAGCAGCTCTATCAGCTTCAATCTGCCACGCTGGAGATTTTGGAGCAGGTGGGAATCCATTGCCCATCCGAAAAGGCACTCAATATCTATGCTGAACATGGAGGCAAGGTGGATTTT
>Ga0154901_189_pt1 | contig 15745 bp, 14 predicted proteins | sample Rifle2008BG19ft_FD_105873 | JGI IMG/M metagenome (GOLD analysis project Ga0154901, IMG submission 105873) | Chloroflexi bacterium RBG_19FT_COMBO_49_13 | reverse complement strand
GCGAACGTTTACCCGCCAACTTGTTGCAGGCACAGCGTGACTATTTTGGTGCGCATACCTACCAGCGCGTGGATAAACCACGTGGTGAATACTTCCATACGAATTGGACCGGGCATGGTGGCAACGTGACGTCGACCGTATGGAAGAAAGGTCAGCCATAAAACCGATTTTATGAAAAATATCTCAGGTAATTTTATTGAGGAGATGGAATGAAGACCAGCCTTAAAATACCTGCAAAAGGTGGGTTAGACTTTATCGCTTTAGGTGCGCTCAATCACCGGTTGGATCCCGGGGTGGTACCGTTCCGAAAAGCTACGGAATGCCGGATCTACCCCAGCGGTGGAGAATACAACGTGGCTGCCAACCTGGCAGATTGTTTCGGCCTTCAGACGGGGATTGTGTCGGCGATGGTCGATTACCCGATCGGTGAATTGATTGCCAATAGCGTCCGATCCATGGGAGTCAGACCGTTTTACAAGTGGTTCAAGCACAACGGGGTCACAGGACCAAATATGGCGACTATTTATAGTGACCGTGGTCATGGTGTGCGACCGCCTGTGGTCTTTTATAACCGTTCAAATGAAGCTGCAGCCGAGCTCAAGCCCGGTGACTTTGATTGGGATGAGATTTTTTCTTTGGGAGTGCGCTGGTTCCATAGCGGAGGAATCTTTGCTTCTTTATCGAAAACCACGAGTGAATTAATCATTGATGGGATGAAAGCTGCGAAAGCTCATGGCTCGGTGGTTTCTTTCGATTTGAATTATCGCTCAAAGCTTTGGAGCATTTGGGGAGACAAGAAACAAACGATTGGTATCCTTAACCGCATCGTTGAAAACGTGGACGTTTTGGTTGGAAACGAAGAGGATCTACAAAATGGGCTTGGAATTCCAGGACCCGAAATTACCACAAAATCCAAATTAGATCCGAGCACATTTCATAAAATGATTGGTGAGGTGGTAACCAGATATCCGCATATCAAGGTGGTTGCAACAACCTTAAGGGAAGTACACTCGACAAACCGCCATTATTGGGGTGCGGTTGCTTGGATGGATGGTGAATTGTACAGCTCCCCATCCTGCGAGCTTGAGATTCTTGACCGGATTGGTGGGGGAGATGGATTTGCAGCAGGATTTATCTATGGATTACTCTCCGGGGAAGCCCCTCAGCAGGCAGTCAACCTGGGATGGGCGCATGGCGCCCTCGTCACCACCTTCCCGGGTGACCAAACCATGGCAACGGTTGATGAAGTGCGCGCCTTCGCAAGTGGTGGTTCTTCACGGGTACAAAGATGATTATTTATGGGTCGATAATACAGAAGGAGGAAGAATGCAAAAAATGAAAGCTCTTATAATCCGTGAGGTAGGAAAGATTGAGCTGGGTGAATTACCGGTGCCTCAAGTGACTCAGCCTGATGATGTGCTCATTAAAGTATCTGCGGTAGGCATCTGTGGCTCAGACATCAAAATATTGGAGGGTAAACATCATTATAAGGAAAACACCGTTTTGGGGCATGAATTTTGCGGAACAGTGACGGAGATTGGCTCCCATGTGACTCATTTCAAGGTCGGTGACCGTGTGTCGGTGGACAACAATATCCGGTGCGGATTTTGCTCATATTGCCGAATGGGACTGACCAGCCAGTGTGTTGAGATCAAATATAATGCCATTGGGGTAATGCGAGATGGCGGGTATGCGGAATACTGTCTGGTGCCGGAAAAACAATGTTATCTGATCCCGGATGAAATCGATGATATCCTGGGGACGCAGGTGGAAACACTGGCCACGGTTGTAAATGGGATGAACACCCTGCTCATGTTACCTTACGATTATGTGTTGATCCTTGGGTTTGGTCCGATCGGGTATCTTTTTGCCCAATTTGCCAAGAATATCGCTGCCAAGGTGGCAGTGACTGAGATCGACCCATTCCGGATCAACGTCGCCAGGCAATGCGGATTAACCGTGTGGAATCCACTTGAGGACGATATCGTGGCAAAGATCACTGAATTCACCTATGGACGAAAAGCGGATATTGTCGTTGAGGCGACGGGGAATGCGCTTGAACAAGCCCTCCAATGTGTGACCCCTGGTGGCAAGGTTTTGCCATTCGGGATGGATTCAAGCATCCAGGCAACCGTTATCCCGAATGACATCACCCGCTGGGCGACAAAAATCCTGGGATTATACCTGGGGCAAAACACCATGCTACCTGCCATTCGTGTATTGCAAGAAAAACGCTTGAATATGGAGCCGTACTTTACAAAAACCATCCCTCTGGAAGATGGACTCAAAGCATTTGATGAGCTTGGTCTGGACCTGAAGAGCTTAACGCATCATCCAAAGAGTGCAATGAAAATCGTGATGAAGTTACAGTGAGGTAATAATGAAAAGACAAGTCAATATAGCAGTGATCGGCACCGGTCGAATTGGGAGCTTCCATACACGCAATCTTGTACGAAGTATCCATGAAGCGAACGTAGTTGCAGTGTGTGATATCCGTTTGGAAGTGGCGCAAGCTGTTGCGGACGAACTGGGAATCGAGCGGGTGGTGAAAGATTATCACGAGCTGCTGGAGGACAAGAATATCGAGGCAGTGTTGATCGCCACCAATACAAATACGCATACATTCATTGTAAAAGACGTGGCAAATGCCGGAAAGCAGATTTTCTGTGAAAAACCACTGGCACTTGACCTGGCGGATATAGATGACGTGATGGACACGATTGAAAAAACGAAGGTCAAGCTTCAGATTGGATTTAATCGCCGCTTTGACAAGAGCTTTAAGCGGGTGCGCGAGATCGTAGCATCCGGGGAGATCGGCCGTCCTTGCATCGTGCGGATAACGAATCGCGACCCTGAACCACCATCACTTGAATACGCCCGGACCTCAGGAGGAATGTTCCTGGACATGAGCATTCACGATTTTGATATGGCGCGGTTCCAAAATGGTGAGGTTGAGGAGGTTTATGCCATTGGTGACGTGCTTGTTGCGCCATATCTCAAAGAGATTGGAGATGTGGATACCAATATCATAACATTGCGATTTGCGAATGGCGCGGTTGGGTCCATCGATAACAGCCGGCAATGTGTTTATGGGTATGACCAGCGCCTGGAAGTATTTTGTTCGCATGGAGTGGCTATGGCTGAAAATGAATCTGAAAATACCGTCGTTTCAGCTAATGGAGAAGGATACCATTCCTCCAAACTGCCATATTTTTTCATTCAACGATATGTGGACGGTTACATCGAAGAGCTACGTCAGTTCCTCCAATGTGTGCGAGATGATCAACCGGTATCTCCCACCGGACACGATAGCCGGAAGGCAGTTCTACTTGGAATGGCAGCGTGGGAATCGCTTCGACAAAACCACCCAATAAGCCTGAAAGAGTTTACCGGTTAAGAATGAGGAGCTCGCTTATTGGGAGGCTGGAAAATGGATCGAATTCATTGTTAAATACCTATACTGATAGACAGGAGAAGCAAGATGACGAATAACAAAGTGCCCGAAGGATATTTACCAACCAATCAACCAGACCTGTTTTTCGAAGATAACCCAACCGGTCGATTGAAGAAAGAAGTCTGGGATGCCTCAGATGAGCAGATTGATGCCATTCTTGCAGATTATGGCGTTCCATCCCCTGTGGAATGGGGAAAACCCGGATCGTACATCCAGACAACCACCCGCTGGCAGGTGGAGGAAAACCGGAAGAAAAATGACATTGTGTTCATTCCCGTTGGTTGTACTGAGCTGCATGGCAGGCATCTGCCAAGTGCAGCAGACACTCTCTACGTGAGTGCGATCTGCGAAGGTGTGCGACGTTACACAGCCCGGCGTGGAGCGCCGGTTAACCTGGCATTACCTCCCCTTATGTATGGTGGTCATCCTTTCCACCACCTCGGGATGCCTGGCACTGTCATCGTTCGGGAGCATGTGGTGCGGGAAATGATGATTGATGTCATGCTGGGGTTGTGGAATGATGGTTTCCGAAAGCAATTGATCGTCAACAATCATGGACAACTATGGATGCTTGAATCAGCGGTGCAGGAATTCCAAAAACGCTACCAATTGCCTGGTATTTACCGGGTGATTGACTGGCATCGCGGAGTGCGCGAGTTCTTCCGCAGCAGTGCGCGGGGTGGGCAGATGGGAACAAACTTTGTGCATGCCGATGAGAGCGAAACTTCATTAAGCTTATTATTGCACCCAGACATGGTGGACATGGATTATGCCGTAAACACTGAAGGCAAGAGTTACCTGCCGGAGGGGCATTTTGATAAATCAGTAGATCCATTCGGACGACCCAGCCGCTGGTCTGAGGGGGAAGGTCATTTTGCAATTGAGATCGCTGCTACTCCTGAAGGTGTGGTTGGAAAAGCCTGTGATGGGACGGCAGACAAGGCAAAACGCCCAATCGCTGCAATATTAAAGTATCTGACCTTGTGGCATGATGATATCTTGAACGCTTTCCCGGCAGGAAAATTACCCCCCGTCGAAGAAGTTACTTTACGTAGTGCTGAGGAGATGGAACCATTCTTGCGCGAGCCACTCAGCCCAGGGTGGAAACCGGTATACGCATTGCCCCGCATTGGGCAGGGTACCGAAGTATAGACATTGGGTTTGTGATTGCACAATGATTGATTTATCTTGAGGATTAAGGAGTTGATATATGAGCGAGACTATGCAAGGCGTTACATTGGTGGCTGACTGGGACCCGAAACCAGGGTTTAAACTTGGTGCAAAGGATATCGAAGGGCGGCAGACTTATCTGGGAAGTCTGGTGTGGCGTCACCCTCGATTGGAGATTCGGGAATATGATATCCCGACTCCAGGACCTGAACAAGTATTACTGGAGGTTAAAGCCTGTGGAATTTGTGGTTCTGACGTTCACATGGCACAAGCGGAGGCTGATGGGTACATCTTCTACCCAGGCTTGACTGGTTTTCCGAGCATCCTTGGGCATGAGTTCTCCGGAGTTGTGGTGGATGCTGGGAAGAATGCCATCAGCAAACGCACCAACCGGCCATTTAAGGTCGGTGAAGCCGTCACCTCTGAAGAAATGCTATGGTGTGGGCAATGCAAACCATGCGCAGAAGGCCAACCCAATCACTGCGAACGATTGGACGAGATTGGTTTTAATGTGAATGGTGCCTATACCAAATATATCCTGGTACCCTCCCGGACGGTCTGGAGCCTGGAATCACTAAAGGAACGTTACTCTGGAAACGACATCTTTATTGCCGGCAGCCTGGTGGAACCTACCTCCGTGGCATACAATGCGGTGATCGAACGCGGTGGCGGCATCCGCCCAGGTGACCGGGTGGTGATTTTGGGAGGTGGTCCGGTCGGGATTGCTGCCTGTGCGATCCTCAAACGGGCAGGTGCATCCAAGGTCATCATCTCTGAAACACAGGAAGAAAGAGCAAGCATGGCATTGAAGTTGGGTGCAGATTACCATATCAACCCATTGAAAGAAGATTTCGCCACCCGTGTGTTGGAAATCACGGAAGGGATGGGCGCTGACCTGTTCATGGAAGCCACCGGGTTACCTGAAGTGGTCTATCCCGGAATCGAACAGGTGATCTGGGAAGGTCGGACCATCAACAGCAGAGTGGTTGTAACAGCACGTGCCAATGCCAAAATGCCTGTTAGTGGTGAGGTACTACAAGTGAGGAGGGCGCAGATCATCGGTGCGCAGGGTCACTCAGGGCATGGGAATTTCCCCCGTGTGATTGAGTGCATGGCTTCCGGTATGGATATGACACCCATGAGTACCAAGAAGATTAGCCTGTCTGAGCTACCGGAGAACATCCTCAAACTACAAACGGACCGCAAGGAATCTAAAATCACTTATCTCGCTGAATGACCGGATAAAATTCGCTGGCAACAAAGTTCTATATAATGTAGGAGTGGCATGGGTTTATTTTCGGTATTAGAACTGTCCATTGTCTTATCCACCCATCAGGCGAAATTTGAAGCAGTGGCTTTCAAGGGCGATTTTGAAGCCAATATCGCCAAGATAGCTGGTTGGGGTTATAAAGGCGTAGAGCTTGCCATTCGGGATCCTGATCTCATCAATGCTGATGAGCTGGAAGCCATCCTGGCAAGCCATGCTCTAAAAGTACCGGCTATTGGTACCGGGCAGGCATGGGGCGAGGAGCGGTTATCTTTTACCAATCCCGCTCCAGAGGTCAGGAATGCAACCGTTCATCGAATAAAACGCCATATCCAGTTAGCAAAGCGATTGAATTCTCTGGTGATTATTGGCTTGATCCGAGGCGTGACCCCTCCTGGACAGACCAAGATTCAATCCATGCATTATCTTCAGGAATGTTTGCAGGAATGCTGCCAGGCTGCCGTTATCGAAGGGGTCAGGTTGGCTTTGGAGCCTCTCAATCGATATGAGACGGACTTGATCCGTACTGTGGATGAAGGCCTGGAACTGATCCAATTGATCGGAGCACCAAACCTTGGCTTGTTGTTGGACACATTCCACATGAACATCGAAGAGCCTGGTATTGAAGAAAGCATTTGCAGGTCAGGTGAGAATACATATCATTTCCATGTGGCGGATTCTAACCGGTGGTACCCGGGCGGGGGGCACCTGGATTTTAAAGCCATTTTATTGGCTTTGCAATCCACTGGTTATCGTGGGTGGATTTCAGGTGAGTTCATGCCCATGCCCGATCCAGATACTGCTGCCCAACGTAGTTTTGCATTCTTCAGACAGATATTTAAAGGGAATTAGACTTCCTGACGCAAAAGATATCCGATCCTATGATGTGATTAATGGGGAGCTCTGAGAGAGTCCCAAAAAGTGATGAAAGGGCATGAAACAAATCACCTCTGCACAGCTGCAGAGGTGATTTGTCCTACTCATGATTTATTTTTATATCGGTACCAATTATTATGTTGAGCGAAGAAAATAAGTAGTAAAATGGTCATAATAGTCGTAATTTCTGACCAGCAGATGTGGCGATCCATTAATGTAAACGTGGTTGATGGATACCAACCAAGAAGAGGAGTCATAGATATGAAAAATATCGAACCGTGCCTGTGGTTTGATCACCAGGCTGAACAGGCTGCGAAGTTCTATACTTCAGTTTTCAAGAACTCAAAGATTGACAAAATCTCCTATTATGGCGAAGAAGGATTTGCGGAGAAGGGGAAAGTCATGACGGTAACATTTAAGCTCAACGGACAGGAGTTCATGGCTTTGAATGGTGGACCTGTTTTTTAATTTACCTCCGCAATCTCGTTATTTGTTAACTGTGAAACCCAGGACGAAGTAGACGAGCTTTGGGAGAAGCTTTCTGAGGGGGGTAAAAAAGGGCAGTGTGGCTGGCTGACCGATCAATTTGGGGTTTCCTGGCAGATCGTGCCCACCGTGTTAGGTGATCTGATGTCAGATAAGGACCCGGAGAAGGTGGGACGGGTGACGCACGCCATGCTTCAGATGACTAAACTGGATATCGCAGAACTCAAGAAGGCGTACGAACAGGGATGAATTCATCCAGGGGGATGATCATTATTCCTATCAAAGTCAGATCAATACTATATTTCCACTTCCACCTGTGATTGCAGTGGGGCAATACGTTGCATAGAGCAAGGAGAGAAGTTTAATAAATCAGGGGTAAGAGTTGTAGTAAATATTTATTATAGATCATCATTATCCAGTAAAAATTTCCGCTGTGTTCATTGTATAATGGATTCAGACATTAAACTTTAATCACCGGTGGAGATAATAATGTCAACAAACAAGCTGTACGAAGAAATCCTTGCCCAGCCAAAATCAGTCGAAGAATTGGATATACCTCAAAACATCCTGATCGATATCATACTTCGCCTGCTCTATACTGAAGGAAATGTGGATTTCCGGCGAATATCGCAGGTGACGCGGGTTCCACATGCACTGGAACAAATATTAGATTGGTTGCGTAAAGAACATCTGATCGAAGTTTCGCAATCATCAGCCTCGCATGGTCCACTTAATTATATTTACAAGCTTTCTGGTCCGGGAGAGGACCGGGCGCGTGAATCAATGGATCGGTGCCAATATGTTGGACCGGTCCCGGTCCCTGTGCACCGTTATAGCGAGGCGATCCAATTACAAACGATGGGTACACGCCTGGTAACACCTGCCCAGGTAAAGGAAGCTTTACGTGATCTTGTCCTGCCGGATAATTTTCATCGAAGGATTGGACCGGCGATAAATTCTGCCGCCTCGTTATTTCTGTACGGTCCGCCGGGCAACGGGAAAACGACGATATCCATGCAAATCGCTCAATTAATCAGTGGTACTGATCCGATCTGGTTACCCTATGCATTGACCGCCGGTGGACAGATCATTCAAATCTATGACCGTCTTTTTCACCAGGAAGTGGAGAATGAGCAGAGAGCTGCCATTGATGGACGGTGGGGTTTGTTCAAACGCCCTTCTGTGGTCGTGGGCGGTGAGATGAAGGTTGAATCGCTTGATCTGCGCTTTGATCCACTTGCTAATTTCTATGAAGCACCGTTGCAACTCAAAGCAAATGGGGGGGTGTTCTTAATTGATGATTTTGGTCGACAACAAGCCAGCCCCATTGAACTTCTTAACCGCTGGGTCATGCCTTTGGAGAATGGTTTGGACTATTTGCGTTTGCGGACCGGACAGACCATTGTCATCCCGTTTCGGGCACTGATCATCTTCTGTACCAACCTGGACCCATTCAATATCGCCGATGAGGCTTTCTTTCGCCGAATTCAAATGAAGGTGGGGATTTTTAACCCCGATGAGCCAAGCTACAGACGCATTTTTCTAAAAGTGTGCCAACAAACGGGGATTAATTTTGACGAAAACAGCTATCTACATTTGTTAGAAAAATGGTACCGAGATGATAACCGGCAGTTTCAAGCTGTTCATCCTCGCGATCTACTTACCATCATTCGAGCCTTATGTAATTATGATAACCGGGAAATTCACATTACTCAGGAATTGATCGATGAAGCCTGCGAAATATACTTTGTAAAACATTAATCCATGTTCCGATAATATGAAGAATAAACCCAAGAACCATCAACTGCTTATCTTATCCAAAGATTTCGAGGAATACAATCAAATTATCAGCCAGGCAGGGCTACCGGGATTATCCATCCTGGCAACAGAGAACCCAGATGATGGCATTCATATCGGAGCTGAATGCGACCTTCTGTTTGGTGAGCCTTCGCTGGTCTGCCGGGTAATAAATCACCTGCCAAATTTAACCTGGGTGCAGACCAGCTGGGCTGGTGTGGAACCATTACTGGCAGCTGGATTGCATCAGGATTACATCCTCACCAATGCCCGGAACGTTTATGGGCCCATGATGTCCGAATATGTGTTCGGATACCTGTTAATGATCGAACGCCGAATCCTGACCCGCTGGCAATCTCAGCTTAATCATAAATGGGATGAGACACCCAATGGTAGATTAAAAGGCAGGCGGATTGGATTATTGGGGGTCGGGACGATTGGTGCACACCTGGCAAGCACTGCTCATCACTTCGGGATGCGCGTGCATGGCTATACCCGTCAGAGTGAGACTTGCCCGGACGTCGATCGATATTTTCATGGCGAAGAGATCTTGAATTTTGTCGCCGGGCTGGATTACTTGGTCTGCTCATTACCGGGCACACCAGTTACCAGGGGGTTGGTGAATATGTCTATTTTATCAGCGTTACCGCGCACTGCCTGGTTGGTAAATATTGGGCGAGGAAGCACCGTGGACGAAACAGCCCTGGTGAATGCATTGAATAGCGGATCAATAGCAGGGGCTGTTCTGGATGTTTTCAATGCTGAGCCTCTCCCTGATGCCCATCCCTTATGGTGCACACCCAACACATTTATTACTTCCCATACCGCCGCTCGAAATTATCTACCAGATATTGCTGCACTGTTTATTGAAAACTATAAGCTTCTCATCGGCGATAAGCCATTGTTGAACCTGGTGGATTTTGTACAACATTATTGAGTTGGTAACTCCAATTACCTGGGCAGGTATTTATCTCAGATATTACCGATAAGGATTTTTAACCCAGTATGATCCGTATATGTTCTTTTCACGAGGTAAATATGAATCGCTGGTTATCTGAAGACCACTTGACCCAACCAAGCCAAACGGCTACAATTCAAATGTCTGTCATTACACTGATTATGCACCCAGGAGACAAGAATGGAAGATTATCTGTTTCGCGGAAATCTAGCTGAGCTGGATCCCGCTATTTATGCATTAACCCAATTAGAGGCAGAACGGCAGTATCGCAAGCTGATCCTGATACCCAGCGAAAGCCAGGCACCCATGGCTGTGCGTGAAGCGCTCTCTTCAGCGTTTCAAAACATTTATGCTGAAGGTTACCCACGGGAAGAAACACGCTGCATGAGTGAGGATGAAATCCTCGATTTCCCAGACCGACTGACGAATTTTCGGCGGTACTCAGATAAACGCTATTATAAAGGCGTGGAATATGCAGATACCATTGAAGAGCTGGCACGCCGCAGGTGTGCGGAATTGTTTGCCAATGACCTGGTTGGTGCGGATGATATCTATGTGAATGTCCAGGCATTATCCGGGGCTCCTGCGAATAATGCAGTTTATCATGCATTGGTAGAGCCGGGTGCAACCATCATGGGCATGGATCTGTTGCATGGAGGCCACCTGACCCATGGCTCACCAGTCAACCGCTCAGGGAAATACTACAATGCGGTGCATTACTCTGTGGATCCACAAACCGAACAGATCAATTATGATGCGGTGGAAGAGCTGGCAATAAAGCATAAACCCCGCTTTATCATTGCGGGGTATTCATCGTACCCATGGGCAGCTGATTGGGCTCGATTCCGCAAAATTGCGGATGGAGTTGGTGCGTTATTGTTTGCAGATATTGCACACATTGCTGGTATGGTGGCAGCTGGCGCTTACCCCTCACCGATCGGCTATGCTGATGTAGTCACATTCACCACCCATAAATCATTGTGCGGCCCGCGAGGGGCATGTATCCTGACTTTCGACGAGAAGATGTCCAGAGATATCGACCGGGCTGTCTTCCCTGGTGAGCAAGGTGGACCGCATGTGAATTCATTTGCGGGAATGGCGGTCGCATTCAGAATTGCCAGGACCGAACAATTCCGCAGGCTTCAACATCAGGTAGTAAAGAACTGTGCTACATTATCCGAACAATTGCAGCTGCGGGGGCTCAGGGTTGCGTATGGTGGAACGAATACTCACTTGATGAACCTGGCTTGTAATACCATCGTAGGACCGGATGGGACAGGACTGTCAGGAGATATGGCTTCACGCATCCTGGATATTGCTGGGATCGTTGTTAACCGCAATACCATACCAGGCGACGAATCAGCGGCTGACCCCTCAGGCATTCGAATGGGTACACCCTGGGTGACTCAACGCGGTTTCAAGCAAGCCGAGATGAAGCAATTGGCTGGTATTATTGCGGATATTTTGCTATCGACCAAACCCCATGGACGTATGGGGGCGAGTGGCATCCTCCGCCGGACAAAAGTAGATTTTCACACACTAGAAGAAGGTAAATTAAAGGTACGAAAATTGGCTGAGAACGCCGGCATCGATTTTACTGCCAGCCAACATGGATACCCCCATTTTTATTATATTGATGACAAACCCCGGAAAGGCGAATGGTCCGTGCTGGACCTATCCGGTGAGAGGGTAAGACTGTTCCTGAGCGAAGCCCTCACCAGTGATATTGAAGCATTAAAAATTGGAGAAAGCCAACCGACCCAACTATACACCCCTGATGGGGCTGTGGATGGGATGTTGGTTTGTCTTGCGACGCATCAGTTCCGGTTGACCATCCCAGCCAAAATGCATGGTATGGTTACCGCCTGGTTGCGTGATCTTTCGGATGGTTATGTGGCTTTTGATGAGGATGTTTTAAAGAAATTACCAGGCCTGACGGTGGTTGAAGTTTCAGATGCGGAACCAGTTTTGCCTGCATCTGGTGACCGGCTCGCTCCGAAACCGTATTACATCGGCATGGATGTTGGAGAGGGAGAAGCATTACCGGAATTCAAATGGGAGGAAAAAGATACTGCCCTTAAGCGCACACCAATTTTCGAAACCCATAGAAAGTTAGGTGCGAAGATTATCACCTATGCAGGTTGGGAAATGCCTGTCTGGTATACGTCTGTTATGGAAGAGCACCTGGCAGTCAGACAAAACGCTGGTTTGTTTGACGTTGCTCATATGGGTGTTTTCCAGGTGGAAGGACCTGACGGTGCTGCTTTCCTGGATAGCGTGGTGGCAAATGATGTGAGTTATCTGGCAGTGGGTGAGTCGTGTTATACCCATTTCCTCGATCCCTCAGCCGATGTCATCGATGATTTAATCATTTACAAGCGCGGAAACGAGAAAATGCTGATGGTGGTGAATGCAGCCAATGCTGAAAAGGATTGGGCATGGTTGAACGCAGTTAAAGAGGGGAAGGTACTGGTTGATCACCGTAGACCGTGGGCGAAAGTTTTCGGTCGCAATGCGATCCTGCGCAATTTAAAAGATCCCAAGGAAGGGCTGGACATGCGTGTAGACATCGCTTTGCAAGGTCCGCATGCCCGCCAGATCCTGATGAAGTTAGGTTGTGACGAGAAAACGCGTTGCTATGTACGCTATCTGAAGCGCACGCGTATATGTGAAGTATCCATGGGTGAGTTTGACCTGATCATCTCACGGACCGGATACACAGGTGAAAAATTTTCGTATGAGATATTTGTCCATCCGGGCAGAGCAGATGATCTCTTCAACACCCTCCTGGAGGTGGGGAAAGAGTACGGGATCAAGCCTTGCGGTTTGGGAGCGCGTGACTCACTTCGGACTGAAGCAGGTTTACCCCTGTATGGTCATGAGATGGGTGGCGAGCTGAATTTGGGACCTGCCGATGCGGGATTTGGTCAATATGTAAAGACTTACAAAGCCTGGTTTGTGGGTCGGGAGGCGTTTCTCGAGAAGGAAAAAGCGCGCAAGTCTGAAATGGTGCGCTTCAGTTTTGATGAAAAAGGAGTCCGGATGGCACACCTGGGTGATCCAGTCGTCGATTGGCGTGGACGCGTAATAGGGCATGTAACCAGCTGTGCGGTGGATAAGGGTGGGTACCTGACTGGACAGGCGTACATTGAATCAAAGTCTGCGGTGAAGGATACGATCATTTATATCTACCAGGGAGCTCCCAAGGATAGCAGTAAAACCTTAGGCACACTCAAGGTGGGTGAGCGTGTGATCCTGCCTTCACCAGCTCACATCCTGCGGCGGTTCCCTAAGCTATGAGGCACCCGGACCGGATCGTTCTCTATTTATAGGTTTATTATTAATCAAAAGCATCTTGTAATAAAAGGAGAGTGAATTAATGGAAACCCCTTGGGATCATCGTTATGCACAGCGGACACAGCGCATGACAAGCTCTGCAATCCGTGAATTACTCAAGCTAACCGAAGACCCCGAAGTGATCTCATTTGCTGGTGGATTGCCTGCACCAGATGTTTTTCCGGTGGAAGAATTCAGTGCAGCATGTGGGCAGGTATTGAAAGACTGGGGTGCCCAGGCGTTGCAATATGGCTCAACGGAGGGATATCTCCCGCTGCGTGAAATGATTGCCCGGCATACCGCGCGATATGGGATCAGTGTCAATGCTGAGAATATCCTGATCACCAGTGGAAGCCAGCAAGCCCTGGATTTAATCGGGAAAGTGTTCATCAACCCGGGTGATCGCATCCTGGTGGAAGAACCGACCTATTTGGGGGCGTTACAAGCCTGGAATGCATATGGTGCCGAATATATTACCGTCCCGATGGATGAAAACGGCATGGTCACTGAAGCATTGGAAAACGCTCTACGCAGTGGGGTTAAATTTATCTACGTTTTACCGAATTTCCAAAATCCAACCGGGGTGACCCTGTCACTACCTCGCAGGCAGGAATTAATCGAAATTGCAGATCGTTATGGTGTGCCCATCATTGAAGATGATCCTTATGGACAGCTGCGTTATGAAGGAGAAAATCTGCCCACGATTGTATCCATGGATAACGAGTTTCGTAGAAATGGCAGCAATGAATATCGTGGCAATGTTATCTACTTGAGCACATTTTCCAAGACCCTGGCTCCAGGATTAAGGCTTGCCTGGGTCATCGCACCCCAACAGGTCATCCGTAAGCTGGGTCAAGCAAAGCAGGGTGCAGACCTCCATACTTCGACCTTTAACCAGATCGTCGCCTATGAGGTAGCGCGGGGTGGGTTCCTGGACCGGCATATCTGGTTGATACGACGAGTGTATGGTGAACGTAGAAACATCATGTTGGATGCAATGGAAGAGCTTTTCCCACCTGGAGTAAGTTGGACCAAACCTCAAGGCGGATTATTCCTTTGGGGGATGTTGCCGAAAGGAATGGATACAACCGAGGTATTTAAAATTGCAGTGGAGCGGAAGGTGGCATTCGTGCCTGGCACCTCTTTTTTTGCACTGGGTGGTGGAGAAAACACCATGCGGCTCAACTTCTCGTATTCGAATCCAGACCAGATCCAAATTGGAATTGAACGGTTGGGGAATGTATTAAAAGAAATGATTGTAGCGGGAAAATAAACCAAACAGGGCTGTCCCTTACATTAGAGGCAGCCCTGAATTTTTGATCCTTTCTTTGAAAAGTTTTTTATAACCATCGGGCTGACAAATTTCACTAATGGTCAGCCCATTTTTCTATTTAATAGCCACGAGCTGAACTTCGAAGGTCAGGGTGGCATCGGCCGGGATGGATCCATTTCCAGATGATCCATAACCAATAGAGGGTGGAATGACCAGCAGACGTGTGCCATTCACACGCATACCAACCACACCCTCATCCCAGCCAGCAATGACATTTCCAGCTCCAATGGTAAAGTCGAAGGTTTGACCACGATCAATAGACGAGTCAAATTTCGTGCCATCTGCGAGCCAACCGGAATAATTAACTGTAACCGTGTTTCCAGATTGTGCAGTCGCACCATCACCAGCCTGAAGATCTTCGTAGACAAGACCAGATGCTGTGGTGACAGCACCTGCTGAGGGTGTGGGCGGGATTGAGTCGAGCGTGCCAATTGGGTATGATGATGTTTGGGTTTTCGTTGAGTAGTCTCGATAGACCAGGTAACCAATCAATGCAATAACTAAAAAGAAAATGATCCCAATAATCGTCCGTTGACGATTCCTTCTGGCAATTCGTTGGGCACGGCGTTGTTCGCGTAAAGCTGCTTTGGACATGGACACCTCCTGATATGTATATTTATATAAAGATAGAGCGCAGCAAATTGTAACCGAAATTTGCTGCGCCCTCAGGACTTATTTTGCGGTCAGCGGCAGGAAGAACTTATAACCAACCAGGATCTCAATGCTGTCTGTGACCGGGTCGGTCATCCCACTATTCCATACCGAGATCTGGACCGTGTGCCGACCACTGAACGTGTATAAGTGGTCAAACAGGAACGGATCGAGGCTGGAAGCATCGGAAACGACCGTGCCATCACCAAAGTCGATGGTGTAGGAATAAGGCTTACCTGCATCATCCGGCAGGAGATCTGCGCTGAAATCAACCACATCCCCCGGGAAGATTGGGTCAATCGTCACCTGCGTGAGGTCAACACTGGTGATAAGGGCTGGCTCAACGGTCACGGTGTGAAGGACGGTATCGCTGCCATATGGATTATCGGCAGTCAGGGTGACTGTGTAAGCACCAAT
>Ga0154901_130_pt3 | contig 16167 bp, 14 predicted proteins | sample Rifle2008BG19ft_FD_105873 | JGI IMG/M metagenome (GOLD analysis project Ga0154901, IMG submission 105873) | Chloroflexi bacterium RBG_19FT_COMBO_49_13 | reverse complement strand
CACCTGGTCCATGGATTCAGCCAGGGCGACGATCTGCCCGCCGGGGATGTAGCGTGTGATCGCACGGGAGTGGTTTTTTCCCACTCTACCGCCGCCGACCATGCATATACGGATTGGTTTTTTCATCAAAACTTCCTCAATAATCTTAAGGTAAACAGATCAAACTAGAGGTTTATGACCTGTAAAAGCGGTTCAGGGTTTCTTCCAGCTGGATATATTTCTCGATCAAGGGTGCATAGATGGCGTGATTTTCCACGGACGGGTAGAATGGCGAGCCATTCAGGATCGCCGACTGACGGGCGTGGTCAGCGAGGTTATCGATCAATCCAGCGGCCTTCCCAGCGATCATGGCAGCTCCCCAGGCGCCAAACTCACTGCCTTTCAGCCGCTGGTAGGGGACGTTGAGGATATCAGCCTTGATCTGGTTCCAAACGTCACTGCGCGCCCCGCCTCCAACCACACGCGCTTCCAGGAGCACCAGCTCCGGCAGCGATTCTCTCAGTATCTTGAGATAATAGGCGTACTCGTAGGAAATGCTTTCCAATATGGCGCGTGTGAAATGCGCCTGGGTATGAGACCAGGAAACTCCCAGCCAGGCGCCACGCATGGCTGGGCTGGAGGGGCAGATGCGACCCCCCAGGTGGGGGGAGAAGAACAGCCCGTCAGAGCCGGGCGCCACCGAGGCAGCCAGCGAGATCATCTGCGGGTAGAGGTTTTCTTCGGTGATTGGCAGGCTCTCCCCGTGAGAAAAGTTGAAGAATTGGTCGCGGAACCAACGCAAGGCAATTCCGCCTCCTCCAATATAGGCCAGGGGGTTCCACAGCCCAGGGATGACGGAGCGCATGGTGATCAATGCCCGGTTATGCGTGTCTGCAACGAATTTGCTTGTGCAGCCGGCCAGGACGGCGGCCGTGCCAGCCACATCGAAGAGCATCCCCGGGTTAACAATGCCTGCCCCTAACGCATTGGCGGCGGTATCGCCGGCGCCCGCGGCAATGAGTGTGCCCGGCGCTAGGCCGAATTCGTGGGCGGGAGCATCTTGGACCTCGCCAACAATGTCGCAGGGGTCGACGATCGTGGGGAGCTTGCCCTGATCCAACCCGAAGCGGGTGCACAACTCGTCAGACCAGGTGCCACGTTGGGCATCCGAAAACCCTGAAAAATGGATGTAGGTATGGTCGATGAAGGCCTGGTCAGACCTTAGCCCCGCCAGCCGTCCGGCAACATACGCGCCAGGCATGACAAATTTTGCCGTGCGCGCATAAATATCCGATTGTTCGTCCTTCCACCACAGCATCTTGGGACCATGATCGCAGGTGGGGGGGCAGCCGGTGAGCTGGGTGATGCGGTCGCCGGCCTCTGAATCCATCCGCTCGATGTAGGGCTGACAGCGCATATCCAACCAGGAATCGAAGCGAGCGACGGGCTTGTAATCTTCGCCGATCAACCCCACGCCGGCCATCTGTGAATCGAAAGCGATGGCGGCGATTTCTTCTGGATCGACACCGCTAGAGATGATGCAGCTCCGGATGGTCTGAGCGGCGGAGGTGTAGAAATCTTCATTCTCCTGCACAACGACTCCCGGCCTGGGATAATAGATCGGCACTTCGACCGAGGCATTGGAGATCAGCTTTCCATCAACCTGGTAAAGGGCGGCCTTGGTTCCACTGGTCCCAAGATCGACGCCCATCAGGTATCTCTTTTGCATACTCATCTCCACAATAGTATAGTGAGGAACCCGGAATATCATTTGGGTGCGGCTATTTACCCGCACCATTGGTTGAGTGGAACCTGGCACCTGAGGGTTCGGCGGTTTTAGGGCTCGCCTCACGCACCCTCACCAGCTCGACCTCAAACCGCGAGCGGTCGCCTCGGTGGATGGCATGATAGTACTCGATCGGCTGCCCATCTTCGAAATAACTCACGCTGTCGAGCATCAGCAGCGGAGCACCACGTTCGATACCCAGCAGCTCAGCTTCATGGTCATTTGCCAGCACAGCCTCGATGAAACGATGCCCCTTTGTGATAAAAATCCCGCACTCCTTCTCCAAGAAGGCGTAGAGCGATTGGTTAGACAGATCGGCAGTGGCGAGGGAGGGACACATCGCATACGGGATGTAGGTAGTGACCAATTGGATAGGCTCATCATTAATAAAGCGCAAGCGCTGGATATCGATCACTTTTTCGCCCGGTGCGATGTTCAGGAAACGCGCCACCTTCTCGTTCGAAGGCGTGACCTCCTGGTGAAGCACCTGCGAGCCCGGCTTGAGGCCGCGTTCGACCATATCCTGGTAAAAGCCGGTCAGTTTTTGCACCAACCCTTCACTGATTTTGGGCAGGGAAATAAAGGTGCCCTTCCCTTTTTGACGGGTGATCACCCCTTCATATTCCAGCTCACGCAGCGCCTGCCGGACTACGGTCCGGCTGACCTGGTAGCGATCGCACAGGTCTTGTTCGCCAGGGATTTGATCTTTGGGGCGCCATTCCGCCCGCTGCACCTTTTCTCGCAAGATGTCCATTAATTGAATATAGTATGGGATATGACTCTCAAAATTGATTGCATCTTTCATAATACCCATCCCCAGGACTCAAATTGTATTGTTGTAATCCTGTTATTACAACTTATTATAGAAATAAATGCCCAACCTGTCAATAGAATGGATAGGCAAATCAGCCTGGAGGAGGACGGTTAAGACAGACATTATAATAATTATCTGCCGTGCTGCCTCAAACTCTCTTATTGGCTATTTACACGGCTGGAACCATCCAGTAGATCGTGAAGTATTTCAGAACATCGCTTTAGGAGGGAAACTGTCCACTCCCATGAATGATCATTGATTAATATCGTATGCTCTCCTGGATTAATCCGTAAATATCTTGAATTTAGGGCGTTTAATCGTTATAATAATGTTATCCTGTAATGACATGTGTCAATTAATTGCCATCCAAGTGAATAATTTGATCGCCTTGATTTGTTGAGCGGCAACAAATCAGGCGATATTGGATTTAACCTAAAATAAGAATATAGGAGGCATACACAATGAAAGTCGGAATCGATAGTTACTGCTACCACCGTTTCTTTGGAGAAGTGTACCCTGACCAAAAACCGCCTGCCAAAAATATGACCATGCAGGACTTTCTGACACGTGCCAGGGAACATGGCGCGCAGGGGGTCTCGCTTGAATCGTGCTTCTTCCCCCCAAATATTGACAAGGCCTGGTTCAAAGACCTGGAGGCTCAATTAGACGACTACAAGTTTGAACGAGTTTACGCCTGGGGTCATCCAGATGGTCTCGAGCGCGGCCAGAACTGGACCGCCTACGAAGAGATGGTGGCGGGCATCCCCAATGCTGTGCTGATCGGCGCAGGTGTGATGCGCGTGGTGGGGAGCAGCCTGATGTTCCGCCACGAACCGCATGGACCGCAGGTGGAAGCCCTGGCGAAGATGTTCAAACAGGCGGTGAAAGTTGCCGAGGATCATGGGGTGAAACTGGCAGTGGAGAACCATATCGATTTCACCTCAGCCGAAATCTTGCAGCTGCTGGAGATGGTCGATTCGGAATACTTCGGGTTGAACTTTGACACCGGTAATTTCCTCAGGCTGCTGGATGACCCGGTAAAAGGCATGGAATATCTTGCACCATATGTCTTGGCGACCCACGTCAAGGACCTGATGCCAGATAAAAATGCACGACCCACCGATTGGCACTTCTTCGCCGGCGTGCCCGTGGGTATGGGTTTGATCAACAACCAAGCGCTGGCAGAGATGCTGCATAAGGCCAACTTCAAGGGTTTCCTTGCAGTAGAGATCGACCACCCGCACACTGAGTGGACCGGGCGGGAGGACGAAGCAGTAGGTTTAAGCGTCAAGGAATTAAAGCACATTGCTGCGGCATTGAACTAGACCCTGCCAGCTCTGAGAACAGGATATGGCAAGGTAACCGGGAATAAATAAAGGAGAAGATGCCTTGAAAACTCTAAACGTTGCAATTATCGGGACCGGCTTTATGGGTAAAGCCCACAGCAATGCCTGGAGTGCGGTACCAAAGTTTTTCCAATTGGGGATAAAACCAGTGATGAAAGTGGCATGTGACACAGAAACAGAGTGCACCACCACTTTCGCCAACAACTGGGGGTGGGAGACCATTGAGACAGATTGGCGTAAGGTCGTTGAGCGCAAGGATGTCGATATCGTTGATATCTGCACGCCGACCTGGCTACACCAGGAGATTGCGGTCGCGGCAGCGCAGAACGGGAAGCATATTTTTTGCGAAAAACCGATCTCGTTGTCGTACGCAGGCGCCAAGGAAATGTTCGAAGCGGCAGAGAAAGCCGGCGTGGTGCATTACTTGAACCACAACTACCGCCGTGTTCCAGCAGTTACGTTTGCCAGGCAGCTGATCGATGAGGGCAAGATCGGCACGATCTATCATTGGCGTGGGACCTACCTGCAGGATTGGATCACCGACCCTAAATTTCCCCTCACCTGGCACCTGCAGAAGAAATTCGCCGGTGCAGGCCCGCATTATGACCTGAACTCCCACAGCGTTGACTTGGGCCGGTACCTGGTGGGTGATATCCAGGCTGTGACGGCGATGATGAAGACCTTCATCACCGAACGACCCCTTCCCGGCAAAGGTGCGGGCACATTCAAGGCCGGCACCGGGGCGACCGATATGGCGCAGGTCACTGTGGACGACGCAGCCTTTATGCTGGCGGAATTTGAAAATGGCGCGTTAGGATCATTCGAGGCCAGTCGCTTTGCCAACGGGCGCAAGAATTACAATTACTTCGAGATCTACGGCAGCAAAGGCAGCCTGATATTCAACCTCGAGCGCATGAATGAGCTCCAATACCTTGACCTGTCGGATACTACGGATGAGCAGGGGTTCAGGACGATCCTGGTGACCAATTCCACCCACCCGTATGTAGCTGCCTGGTGGCCGCCGGGGCACATCATCGGATACGAGCACGAGTTCTCGCATGCGATCGTAGATTTCCTGACTGCCATTGAAAAAGGCACCAAGATAGCGCCTAACTTCTATGACGGCGTGAAAGCCATGCAAGTGTTGGAAGCGGCGATCAAATCAGCTGCGACAGGTAAAAAAATTGCCGTTGCCGAAATCGAGTAAATGATGGTTAGGTACCATACCAAATATTAGAGATTTCCAGAGGAGGGACAGGTTGTATCAGCTTCTTGTTCCTCCTTTGCATAACCGGATGCAGGATATACAGTTGATTTGCGAGAATAGGAGAGCGAAATGAAAGCGAAACTTGTTCCGGTTTACTTTAAATCTGCGGATGATCCGGGCTTCTCGACCCAGTTGCAAATACTGCATGAGCTCCTGGCTGATGATGCAGAAATATTGGCGCCGGTGCTACTGGGGGCGAAGCTGCCGGACACTGACGGGGTAATCTTCCCCGAAATGCTTGGCGCTGCTTTCGGCGAGCTCGAAAAGTTCAAGAAATTGCCCCAGCCTCTGCTGATCGTGACGTCTGAATTTGGCACCGTCTCGATGTGGGACTGGGAGATCAACAGCTTCCTGAGCTCCAACGGTGTTAAAGTGATCGGTCCGACCAACCTCGAAAAAACCAAGCAGGCATGCCGAGCTTTTGCCTTGAAGCGGCAGCTGAAGCATTCGAAATTGCTGGCCTACCAGGATAACCCTGCCAGTGGGGGTGGAAAACAGGACGCTATCTTCAAGCGGTTTTACTGGTGGGAACCGGAATGCATTGAAGCGATCGAGAAAAAATACGGGGTCACCGTGGTCAAGAAGAGCTTCAAGCAACTAGGCGAGGAGGCTAGTGCCATCCCTGACGAAGCTGCCCAGAAGGTGTGGAAGCAGCGGAAAGCCAACACCCCCACCGAGAACCTGACCAACCGGGCAATCCTGAGCGCGGTGAAGGTCTATATGGCGGTGAAAAGAGACCTGGATGCAGACCCGGATATCCTCGCCGCCGGCATCAACTGCCTGAACGAATCGATGTTCTCCGATACGACTCCCTGCCTGGCGTGGAATTTCCTATATGAAGATCAGCGCCTGGTGTGGGGCTGTGAGGCGGACCTGGTTTCGATGATGACCAAGATCCTGATCGGCAAGACCATCGATGTGCCTTTTATGATGACCAACTTATACCCGTTCCAGATGGGATATGCTGCATTGAAGCACGAGCACATCCCGTACTTCCCCGAAGTTGAAGGCGCTCCAGAAAACTACATCCTGGCGGCCCACTGCGGATATTTTGGGGTGGTCCCACAAGCTTTTTCAACGCAATGGACATTAAAGAAGAAAGTGCTAGCGATCGTCGATGACAATGCCAATGCGATTGACGGCCGCTTCGCAGAAGGCGATATCACCCTGGTAAAACTGATGCCGCCCTTCGACCGCTGGTCAATCGTTGAGGGTGATCTGCCAAAATATGCCCAATTCGAGAACTCGGACTGCTTGAATGGTGCTGTCATCCGCGTACCCAATGGTAAAAAGCTGGTGGATGACCTGGTCTCACACCATTACATCATCACCACCGGGCATAACCTGAACGAGCTCGAAATGGTGTCGAAAGTATTCGATATGGAGTGCGTCACTCTCTAGGTGGTATGTAATCCGAGATCATTGAGGCAGGTGTGTTCGGCGGAGCTTATCGATCACGAAGGTAAACTAATAACCGAATATGTTATAAGTAGCTCTCATTTGAACAAAAGATATTGACATCCTGCCACAAACAGCTATAATGATATGTAATCCTGTAATTAACAGTTCAATATCCGGATGTTTTACGGACTATTAACTTAGGTTTTAAGCGCGTTTTTGATCAGTTACCAGGTCAAGTGATGGTTATTTTCGTCGAAAGAGCCTTTTAGCATCGCCTGACCCAATGAAACTATCTCTAATGATGAAAAGCGAGCCAAGCTGTAAATGGGATTAGCACGCGAAGTGCAGCAGAAGAGATATCGGACGATAACATCACTGGATAAGCCTGTGAGGCAGTTCCAGCTAGAAACCTTGCCCAACCAGTACTGCATTTCCCCATCCGAAAAAATATTAGTCGACCTGATCCGCAAATATGGGGAGTTCTCAAAGTCGGACTTGGTTGCCTTCACCGAGTATTCCCGCACCAAGATTACCAGCTGTATCGACTCACTGCTCGAAAAAAATATTATCGTGGCTAACACGATCACCGGGTACACCGGTGGCCGGCGGTCCAAAGAATTCAGCCTCAATGGAAATTTCGGCTTGGTGGCCGGGATCGACATCGGTGCAACCAGCATCGACCTGGCGATCGCAGATTTTTCCGGTAAGCTTCTGGTGCGCTATTCCGAGCCGGCCTCGGTTAAGGATGGACCGATCAGGATATTGGGGCGCGTATGCTCGCTGCTTGAAAACCTGATCCAGGAGGGCGGCTTAAGCTTAAAAAAGCTCAACGGCATCGGGATCGGTGTGCCAGGTCCGGTGGATTTCCCTGTGGGCAGTCTGGTATCTCCGCCGATTATGCCCGGATGGGACCGCTACCCGATCATCCAGACCGTCCAGCAGTGGTTCCCTTCCTCGAACGTAGTGGTTGACAATGACGTCAACGTGATGGCATTGGGCGAAATTTACCAGGGCGCCGGTAAGGGCGTGGATAACCTGATCTTCGTCAAGATTGGGACGGGCATCGGGGCAGGAATTATTTGCGAGGGGAAAATTTATCGCGGTTCCAGTGGGTGCGCGGGGGATATCGGGCACATCGGTGTGGATAAAAATGGTCCATTGTGTCACTGCGGCAACAAGGGCTGCCTGGAAGCGGTTGCTGCTGGGCCGGCGATCGCCGGCCGCTCGTTAGCCGCTGCCCAGGCAGGAAAAAGCCCCATTCTGATGAAATATTACGAAAATAATGGGAATGTCTTGCGCGCCGAGGACGTGGGAAATGCCTCACGAGAAGGCGATGCGCTAGCCATCGAAATCATCCGCGAAAGTGGACAATTTGTGGGAGACGTGCTGGCCGGGTTGGTAAATTTTTACAACCCCGGCATGATTGTGATAGGAGGAGGGGTGAGCAACCTCGGCGACCTGCTGCTGTCATCCATCCGGCAATCCGTGTTGCGCCGTTCGCTGCCTCTGGCGACGCGTGACTTGCTGATTGTATTTTCAGAGATTGGGACGGATGCTGGTGTGATCGGTGCGATCAACCTTGCCATGGATAATAACTTCACCCTGTTGACCAACCGGGTTGAGGTGGAAGCGGACTGAGGTGCATGCGATGAAATTCGGTGTCAATTCATTCGTTTGGGTGTCACCTTCCACGACGGAAGCCGTGATCGCATTGGCACCCAAGGTGAAATCCATGGGGTTTGACATCCTTGAAATTGCGTGTGAAAACCCCGATCTACTCGATATCTCGAGCATCAAGGATGCGCTATCTGCTAACCAGCTTTCCGCCATTATATGCGGTGTATTCGGACCTGACCGGAACATCAGCAGTGCCGACCCGATGATGCGCGTAAATGCCCGCAAATACATCCTGTGGCTGATTGACGCAGCCGACCAATTGGGCTCTCCTGTGGTCTGCGGCCCAATGTACTCGGCGGTGGGTAAAGCCCACCTTGAAGATGGCGCCGCCAGAGAAAAGGAATGGTCCTTGGCTGCGTCTGAGCTCGGTGAGATGGCTGACGCGGCTGCCGGGAAAGGCATCCGGTTAGCGCTCGAACCGTTGAACCGCTTCGAAACTGATATGATCAATACAGTTTCACAGGGGTTGGCGTTTATCGAAGACGTTGGACGGGCGAATATTGGCTTTCACCTGGATACGTTCCACATGCACCTGGAAGAAAAAAGCAGCGCGGATGCGATCCGTCTGGCAGGTGATAAAATCTTCCACTTCCATGCCTGCGAAAATGACAGGGGTGTTCCTGGAACCGGTCAGGTGCACTGGCAGGAAATTGCAGCAGCTATAAAAAGTGTGAAATATCAAGGTCCGATCGTGATTGAATCTTTCACCTCACAGGTAAAAGAGATTGCCCGGGCAGTAAGTATCTGGCGTGAAATCGCTCCCAGCCAGGATGCGATTGCCCAGCAGGGTCTGCAATTCTTAAGATCACTATTTGTGTGACCAGCGGTCATTAATGACGAGGTTATTTCTATGGCAGATGAAATTGATGACATAAAACCGAAATCGGCTGAAGTAGTTCAACCTACGGTGGAAGTTCAGCATATTTCCAAACGTTTCCCAGGTGTGGTTGCGCTTGACGATGTTTCTCTTCAATTCTTCCCGGGTGAGATCCATGCTGTTGTAGGAGAGAATGGCGCAGGCAAGTCTACATTGATGAAAATCTTGTCTGGTGCTTATACTCCTGACTCAGGAACGATTTACCTGAGTGGTGAAAAAGTTTCCTTCTCTCATCCTAAGGAAGCACAGATGAAAGGGGTCAGTATCATCTATCAGGAATTCAACCTGCTGCCTGAGAGAACTGTAGCCCATAATATTTTCCTTGGTCGGGAACCTTCAACTCTGGGGACTCTCGATACTCGCAAGCTGAACAAGCAAGCAGTGGAGGTTTTGAAAGAAATCGGCGTGGAAAAAATGATCTCGCCAACAGCTTTCGTCAGCAGTCTTTCAGTTGCTGAGCAGCAGTTGGTGGAAATTGCGAAAGCAATTTCCTTTAAGGCTAAAGTACTGATCATGGATGAGCCTACCGCTGCTCTCACATATACAGAGGTGAATTTACTCAATGATCTGGTCAGTCGCTTGAAACAGAAGGGAATGTCGATTATTTTCATTTCCCATCGTTTGAAAGAGGTTTTTGACATCGCCGAAAAAATCACGGTATTGAAAGACGGAAAATTCATTAAAACCGTCAACAAGAAAGATGTTGTACCTGCAGATGTGGTGTATCTAATGGTCGGACGCACCCTTGACCATTACTTCCCCCCATTGGGAAAGCCTGAGGACTTTGGCGAGGTGGTATTGAAAGTCAAAAATGCTTCAAACCAAATACTATCCGACATCAGTTTTGAACTTCGCAGAGGAGAAGTATTGGGTATCGCCGGGTTACAGGGGTCAGGACGCACAGAATTAGCTCAATCACTATTTGGTGTGGTGCCGTTCAAATCAGGCACGCTTGAGCTGCATGGTAAAGCTATTGCGGTCAAGAGCCCATTCAAGGCGATTAAGAACAAGATGGGGTTTGTCACCGAGGACCGGAAATCGGAAGGGATTGCCCCCAGACAACCCATCCGGGATAACATGCTATTAACCGTCCGTGCCGTGCGGGCTTTATTTGGCATGATCTCCAAGGATGGGATCGGAAAGTCGCGTAAACTTGTCCCAATGCTGGGTAAACAGGTCGATATAAGAACCGACTCGTTTGACCGCGAAGCACAATACCTGAGCGGTGGAAATCAACAGAAAGTGGTGCTTGCCAAGTGGTTGGCTTCGGATGCGAACGTGTTTATATTTGATGAGCCAACCCGCGGCATCGACGTGGAATCTAAGGCAAGCATCCACGACATGATTCGAGCATTGACGAAAAAAGGCACAGCGGTTTTAATGATTTCTTCTGAACTACCGGAAATCATCGGAATGAGCGACCGAGTGATTGTTATGTCCGAGCGCCGAATCGCTGGCGAACTCCCCGCAAAAACTAGTGAACAAGAGATCATGCTAATGGCTATCGGTCATGCAAAAAGTACTAATCCAGGGTTAACTACCTCAGTAGGAGAGGTTTAACATGACGGCCGCTACTGCAACAGAAAACAGGTATCGTAGGATCCTGCATTCCATTCACATACCACCGGTTTATTTCTTCCTGATTCTTGTCTTCTTTGCAGGTGGATCACTGGATCAGATTCTTGCGGATGGCCAGATTTTTAGTAATCCGGCGATCATGCTTAACATCGTGGTCCGGTCGGTGGCTTTGGGTATTATAGCTGTTGGACAGAGCCTGGTAATTATTGGCGCGTCCATTGATCTTTCGGTTGCTTACACGATCAGCATCACTGCGGTCATGTCCTCATACATCATGCAAGGAGACACTGCCAATGTACCCATGGCGATTGTGTCGGTCTTCGCCATCGGGGCAGCAATCGGCCTGGTAAATGGGGTGACTATCACAAAATTTAAAGTCAATCCCTTTATTGCCACCCTGGGCACCAGCCTGATCATTAAAGGAATCATCAATGCAACTTTCTCCAATTACACAGGTAGTGTTCCAAAAAGTTTTGAATTCTTTGGTTACGGCACGATCGGTTCCTTGCCTGTCTCCATCATTATCCTGCTCATCATTGTCGCGGCAGGCTGGTTCTTACTGGCCAGGACAAAATTTGGTGCTCACCTGTATGGAGTGGGTGGAAATGCTGAGGTTGCGCGCCTTTCTGGTGTCAGAACCGATCGAGTCTTAATTGGCGCACATGTCATCTGCAGCATGACCGCAGTACTGGCGGGGTTGTTCCTGGTCAGCCAGATGCGTTCCGGCGCTCCCTGGGTTGGTCCGAACGGAGTCTATGATCTAAACTCAATCGCCACGACTGTAATAGGTGGCATTGCCCTTTCAGGCGGAAAGGGTGGTGTGTGGAGTACGCTTGGTGGAGTGCTAATTTTTGGTGTTCTGGAAACGGTATTCAACCAGCTGGGCGTGAATCCTTATCTCAAAACAGTCCTGCAAGGGATCATCATAGTTTTAGCTGTAGCCAGTTACACAATACGCTCAAAGAAAGAAGCGGCTTAAGGAGTAGGTGGAATGACGACTACTACGGTTAGCTCTCCAAAAGAATTCTCCAAAGCCTTATGGAAAATTTGGACTTGGATTAAAAAAATCCCGCCTGTCTACCCCGTCTTCTTCATCATTTTTATAACATTGGGGATTCTCAACCCCACAAAATACCAATCGATGAACGGTATCATGACCTTCCTGCGCACGGCTTCACCACTGGCGGTGATTGCAATCGGTGAGATGCTAGTCCTAGCCTCAGGTGGTTTTGATCTGTCGGTTGGAGCGATCGTCACCCTTGTCGTCCTGGTAAGCTCAAAACTGCTGGCGAATGACCCCGCCAATGCGTATCCCGCCATATTGACTATGCTGGGGATTGGTAGCTTGATTGGATTGGGGAACGGTCTGGTGGTCAGCTACCTGAAGGTTCCGTCATTCATTGCCACACTTGGAATGATGTTGCTGGTTCGAGGTGGTGCCTTATACTATGTGGGTGGTGCTCCCCAAGGCTATCTGACGGATAACTGGCGGGCTTTTGGTCGAAATTACATTGAGAATATTCCTTTGTTTGGCAGGGTCCCGAATGCATTGATCATATTGATCGTAATTGCGGTTTTTTCCTACATCATATTCAACCGCACCAATTTCGGAAAACAAATCCTGGCAATCGGCGATAATGTCCGTGCCAGCCAGCTATCGGGCGTCAGGGTCAGGTTGGTCCGCGTGATAACCTTCATCATTTGTTCAATATTAGCAATCATCGGTGGTGTGATGATCGGTGGCTATGGTGGGGTGAATGTTACCATTGGTGAGGGACTGGAAATGCAGGCGATTGCTGCCGGTGTGGTTGGTGGAGTGCTGTTGAGTGGAGGCAAAGGGTCAGTACCTAATGCAATTTTTGGCGCATTTACCCTGCAAGCGATTGTTAATCTGCTTAACTTACTTGGTTTGCCCAAACCTTACACGGATGCAGTACAAGGTTTGATTATTATTGGTGCTGTGGCTTATGTTGGTCTAACTTCACAGAGGAAAAAGTAATCCTAATTAATAATCTCGCTGTCCCCATCGGTCAGATAGAATTATCTGCGAGAACAGTTGTGAAATAGGAGGTGTATATCGAAAATAATTAATGTACAGCAAGTATAGATTGGCTATACAAAATTTTTCAAAAATTTTTGGAGGAGAATTACAAATGAAAAAGAGTATTTTGTACGTCGTTTCTTTGTTGGTGATCTTTAGCATGCTGCTGGCTGCATGCCAGACTGCTGCCCCTGCAGTAACCGAAGCCCCAGCAACGGTAGCCGAAAATCCCGGCCTTAAATTAGATGCCGCTAAAGTGGCTGCCCAATTCTTTGATGAAGCGGAATACCAAAAATCCATAGATCTGATGACCAAAGAACCACTGAATCCAGATCAACCAATCTACCTGCAATATCTCGAGGATAATCCTACAAGCATCAAGGACTATCCCCAGTATGCCGCCTTCGCCGCAAAAGCGCCCCCATACAATGTCTGCTTCTCCAATGCTGGCGTCAATAATCCCTGGCGTGTGGTTGGTTATATCGACATCCGCGAACAGGTTGAAGAGCTCCGTGCTCAGGGTCTGGTCAAAAACTTCTATCACTTGGATGCCCAGGGTAACGATGCCAAGCAGATCGCAGATATCCAGGATATCATCAACACCCCGGGGAAATGCGACATCCTGATTGTCGCATCGAACACCAGCGAAGCCCTGACCCCCATGGTTGAGAAGGCTTGCGAGGTCATGCCCGTGGTCCAGTTTGACCGCTACGCTCAAACCGACTGCCCGGTTGTCTCCGAGCGCACCATCGGTGGTTATGCTTTCGGTATTTCAGGTGCCAAATTCATCGTTGACAACCTGCCCGAGGGTGGCAACGTGCTCGCTTTCCGCATCCTACCTGGTGTGGACGTGTTGGAGCAACGTTGGGGTGCGGCTCGTAAGATCTTCGAACAGAACCCGCAGCTCAACGTCATCGGTGTGGAATTTGTCGCCTATGATTCCTTCAAAGCCAGCACCGTGGTGAGTGATTACCTGGCACTATACGGTAAAATCGATGCCGTGTGGATGGACGCTGGTGGTACAGCTGTTGCCGTTCTTGACGGCTTCAAAGATGCTGGTGCTCCCTTCCCGAAAGTCATGGTAGGTGAAGACCAGGAAGACTACCTGAAGTACTGGAAGGCTAACAATTTGACAGCTATTGCACCCACCTTCCCGACCTTCCAGTGGCGCACAGCTGTACTATCCGCTGTCATGTTCCTTCAGGGAGAGACTGTCCAGCACCATTGGTACATGCCTCAGCCGGAAGTCACTTCAGCTAATCTGGATACGTACATAAATGACGCCATGCCCCCACTGCACTATGCACTATGCGGCTGCGAGGATATGACGAACTATCCAGCCTCCTGGGAAAAACCCGACATCAACAAGTACGTGGACGTGATGCCATAAATTTGGAATCTGCTTTGTTCTAGATTTGAGCCTGCTCGATCCTTGAGCAGGCTCATCTAAAATATACAGAAATTAACTCGAAGGAGTTCAACAGACATGATCGAGATCGGATTTCATACAGATGCCTTCAACAGCAGTTATTGGAGTTTTGAGCAAAGTCTGCAATGGGCACAAAAGAATGACGTTCATTGGATCGAGTGTGGGATGATCGATGGGGTAAGCTGGATCCATGGACTGGGCTACCAGCCACATGTAGCCATATGGGAAGACCCCATGATGTGGCGTGATAAAGCTGCCAGTTATGGGGTTAAGTTCTCCCAGATTGATGCTGCGTTTCCTTTGTCTCGACCAGAAGGCACCAGCCTCGGAGTTGAATATGTCCTCCGGACGATCCGTTGGGCGTACCTGGCAGGTTGCGATCACATTGATACGACAGACGACCGCTTTGCCCCAACGGGTATTTCAAATGAAAAAGCCCTCGAGATTATGAAGCGCGCTTACGGACAGATCCTTGAAATTGCTGAACGCTATAAAATGATCATCGACATCGAGCCGCATGGCTATTACACTACCAAACCCGAATTCATGGAAAAAATGCTCGCTTTCGTTGACAGCCCCCTCCTGCGCATGAATATGGACACGGGCAACACCTTTATTGCTGGTCAGGATCCGGTCGCATTCCTGAAAAAGTTCCAGAACAAAGTCAGTCATGTGCATATTAAGGACGTCAGCGAATCCTTATCTGCCTCATTACGTGGGGAGCTGACCGGCATTGCTGTCAGTCAATGTGCCATCGGTGAGGGTGCCAATAAAGACAATATTAAGAAATGCTTCGATGTCCTGGTTGATATCAATTATAACGGGGTCGTCAGTCTGGAGTGTGAGGGTCAGGGTGGCCCGATGATTGAAAAGAGCCTGGTATTTGTGCGCGAGCTGGTGAACGACGCCAATAAACGGTTGGCAGCCTGATCATTATTATATATATTTTTAATAACAGTAGGAGGAAAAAATGGGAAAGATATCTCTGGGTGTGAACATGGAGTTCATCCGCTCACATGATAAACCCTTTGCCTGGGGTGTTGAGAAAGCTGCTGAAATCGGTTATGAATATATTGAGCCGATGGTGCATTGGGGGCGTGAATTATTGAGCGAGGCGGGTTATTTCCATAGCATTTCCATGTATGATGACCCCCTATGGGTGCGCGAATTGTGTAACAAATATCATATAAAACTCTCTGGTCTCTCAGCCCACACACCCCTGTGCAAACCTGAGATCAGTGTCGAATATCTCAAGCAGGCAATCCGCTGGGCGGCTGATGCGGGTGCACTCGTTGTGAATACCGACGAGGGTCCGAAGCCAGTCTGGACCACTAAAGAGATGGATTACACTTTAATGACCTATACCCTGACTGAAGCCGCACGGGTGGCAGAGAGACATGGGATAAAAATCGGTCTCGAACCTCACCAGCAGTACTCCAAGTCCATGGAAGGGCTGGATAGTATTTATGATCTGGTGAAATCACCAGCGATCGGAATTAACTATGACACCGGCAACAGCTACCTGGCAGGGACTACAGATACTTATGAATGGCTCACGCACGTGGTAGACCATCTTGTCCACCTGCATGCCAAGGATATCAGCATGGCACAGAGTGACGAGAAACTTGGGAAAGTCACCGGCACCCCGACTGGATGTGCCTGTGGGGATGGGATGGTGGATTGGAAGCGTATGATTGAGATCGCGAAGAAATGCCCCAATGATATTGTCTTCAGCGTAGAATGCGGGACGGTTACCGACGCCATCAGCAGTTATGAACACCTGAGCAAGCTGATCTAACACCACTTATTAATTATTTTCGAAGAGGAGAAACTATGCGCATCGGTGTTTTCTCAGTGATCTTTCAACAGCTCCCTTTTGAGCAAGCCCTGGATAAGATTTTGTCATATGGTGCCACAGCAGTTGAGATTGGCACCGGCGGTCTGCCTGGGGCCCACCACTGCCCGATCGATG
>Ga0154901_183_pt1 | contig 16312 bp, 14 predicted proteins | sample Rifle2008BG19ft_FD_105873 | JGI IMG/M metagenome (GOLD analysis project Ga0154901, IMG submission 105873) | Chloroflexi bacterium RBG_19FT_COMBO_49_13 | reverse complement strand
AGCCAGCCAGGCAGCCAATGGAATCGTCCACCTGCCAAAGTCGAAGAAACGAAGCCCTCCCCCAACCACAAGCCATATAAACGAATAAATGTCAGTCATGGTATTTGTCTCCTTTGATATCGATTTATGCCTTGGTATTCACAGCGGCGTTGGTTTTCTTAGTGTGGACATAGCTATTTGGATTATTGGGCACACTCCTTTCGAACCGAATAATGTAGTCTTAATTTTTTCTCCGCATCCTCAGGTACATCGCCGTATAGATGACACTCCAGCCAATCCCGAGCACTCCGATTGTAATCAGGCCGTAGCCCACTTCGGGAAAATACACAAGCATCGAGGTTAGTGGGAATGGAACGAGCTGGGAAAGTCCATACATGAGAAAGACCACTACAAGGTTCAAGATCACGATCAATAGAACGCCCCAACCATTCATGGATTGACGCTTTCGCCAGACTAGAACAATGCCAAAGATCTGTAACAACGGTGTCAGTGGAATTGCCCAATAAAAGAATCGTGGACCGAAAGGCAAGGAAGAGACAGGTGCAGCAGGCTTGCCGTTCAGCATGCTGAATAAGCCTACAGCGACCGCTTCAATTTGCGACATCTGCTCGTAACCACTGGCATCGACAAGGAGGACAAATCCCGAGTCACGCTCAGGCATCAACAGGATCATGGAACGGAAGTGGCCAGTATCCCCAGAGTGAAAGACAATTGGCATTCCATCCACTGTGCTTACACCCCAGCCCATGGCATAATGATTACTGCCTTCATTCGTGGGGATTGAAGGGGCGTGCAGTTCGGCAATCCCTTGTGGAGAGAGAATGGATACATTACCATATCGTCCTCCATGTAGCTGGGCAATTGCGTAGTGAGCCAGGTCCTCAACGCTGGCGATCAAAGCCCCCGCGGAGAGGCTAGCAGGTGGCATAGCCCTCTCATCCTTGAAGGCATGGCCAAACATATAGTGGTGCCCTTCAGCCAAACCGTCAGCCAGCGCGGGTGCATGAGATGTGTAGGAGTGGCGCATATCGAGCGGTTCAAGAATGTGCTGGGTCACATAATCGGCGTAGGACTGCCCACTGGCCTTCTCTACAATCAACCCGGCAACGATGAAGTTGATGTTACAGTATTGATAGGTGCTCCCAACAGGCTGGGTGAGTTGGATTGTGTAGAGGCTGCGCACATACTCCTCCAACCCTTGCTGGCTGGCCCAAAAGCGATTCCCATCTTTCTCCGATACCCCCGAGGTATGGTTGAGTAGATTGCGCACCGTGATCTTTGCCGAAGCGTCTTTGTCTGCCAGTTCGAACCATGGCAGGTAGGTTTGTACGGACAAGTCCAGGTCAATTTTACCGGCTTCGACCAGCTGCATCACCGCCAGCGCGGTAAATGACTTGGTGACCGAGCCAATGTAAAAGGGGGTTTGAGGTGTTACAGCTCTTCCTGAAGAATCTGCCACGCCGAAGCCTTGCAGGTGGACGACCTGATTGCCCTGAACAATGCCAAGCGCCATCCCGGGAATGCCCAGGTTATTCATCTGCTCTGTGACGTAAGCATCAATGGCGGTGAAATCTATTTCCGTCTGTGGCTGCGGGCTGGCGTTGACGTTTCCAATGGTCAGCGCGAACAACAGGATCAGGCAAATCAGTGCTGGGAAAATTCGATTCCATTTGAGTGTGTTCATGTGAGTCTCCTTTGGTCATTTCCGAATCGCATCCACCATCTCTCGAATGGCGTCAATCACAAGGTCAGGTTGATCGAGTTGAATGAAGTGACCGCTTTGCTCCGCGATGACTTGTTCGCTGTCCAACGAAAACGCTGCCAGTTCGGATTGCTCAACCTGAAGTTCTTTCCAAATTTGTTGGTTTTCCGCGTCGGAGAGGGAGGCAATCGCATCCCCATGCCCCGCGCTGAGAACGATGAGAGGCATGTTCCCCAAACTAGTAAGATTCAGGGCGCGCACTTCAGCGGAACTCTCTTCCACCGTGTTCAATTCGGCAAGGAACATCTCAAAATACCCGGTTGTCGCCGTTATTGCCTGAAGCTGTGCGTACGCTTCATCGGGAAGACCCGGGTTTGGAATGGTTTGCCGCGCCAACGCCATGAGACCGATTGAGCTCAGTAGATCGAACATGCGAAATTGCCCAACGGCTTCCTGATTAGCCTTCGCCAATATCGGGAGACGGATAGGTCGCTCTTCATGATATGAATCCACCAGTACCATCCCGACCACTTCGTCCGGATAGTTGTTAGCATATACACGCACGAGCATCCCACCTAGGGAATGCCCGACCAGCACATACGGACCTTGGATATTGGCATTGACCAGCAACGTATGCAGTTCTTCCACCATTGTGGTGGCAGTACGGGGGTGTGGGCTGGGTTCACTCCAACCATATCCCGCACGGTCATAAGAACAGACACGGGTGTATTTGGCGACATCCGGTTGTACGTATGCCCAAAAGAGTGAGTAATTTCCCATGCCGGCTTCTAGAATGACCGTGGGACTGCCCTGACCTGTGCAATTGATGTGCATCTTGTACCCGCCCACATCCACCAACTGTCCGGGAGCCGGATACTTTTTCGCCAGGTTGGATTTGGCGACTCCTCCTGCAATGAACATGCCAACCGCTAGTATCAAGACAATTACCATCACTATCGAAATGATTCGGAAAATTTTCGTTTTCATGTTCTTAGCCTTGCTTATCGATCTTATTTGCCGGTGTCATTGGATATTCGGTAAATATGGCTGTCGTTTCAATAACTTTTTCACGCCAAAGCCTTTAGCTTGCTTATTCCAGCGCATTGCACCTGTCAATCGGTAGGCCCAATGAGGGATGATTGGCTTTCCAAAAATTTCCTGGGCGGCTCTCGGGATGGCTTTTCCCCTCGCCAGCGCTTCGGCAGCCAGGTCCAACGATTGGCGCATACGGATAGTCTTCCCGCCTGCTTGAGTCAGCGGCTCGCCAGCGACTATTTCGCCAGCACCTAGTGCTAAGCCACCTGCCCATTCAAACCCAGCCTGCTGCGCGAACAGTTCGCAAATTGCCAGTGCATTCGCATTGTGATGCGCTTCTGGGAATCCACAATTCGAAATTGCAGTGAACAACTGTCTGTGAGACGAATCGCGCCCCTGCCGGTGCGTGGCGATGAGTTCGAGTGCTTCGATCACCGGTCCAGGTAGTGTATCCACGTACAGAGGGAAAGCCAGCATCACTAGATCAGCCGCGTCTACCGCTTCCAGCATAGCTTGCATCTTTGCCGGAGAGCGCAGGACAGTATGAGGGTAAATGGTCTCGGTTTGGATATTGTGCGCACTCAACTGCTCAAACAGGTATCCGCCGAGTGAATTCGAGGTACTCTTGCGGGTTTTCGGACTGCCCACGAGCAGCAACGCACGACGTATTTCAACGGTCTCATTGCCGGCCGAATTACTTACTGGCAGCTCTATCCGTTGTGTCGAGCGACTGAGTTGCAAATCATTCAGCCAGTTATGCATCGAAACCAGAATCTCATCTTCAGATTGACTTGCTAAAACCACCCCGCAGGCTGATTTTTCGGCGTAGAAGTTGAGTGCGTTACGTTGGGCAAGATGCTGGAAAACCAACTCAGCCTGCACATCAGGCGCATCCATCCAACCAACTACCAACAGGTCGGGATGTTTCTGATAACGCTTCTGGTGATGCGTCTCACCCTCAACCTGGGCGAAAAACGGTGCGATGTTTTGAATCTGGTGATCCACCATGCGCTTGAGCGGTGAGGAATACCCGCCAAACGTGACTGGGGTTAGATAGACCAACAAATCGCTGGTGATGATACTTGCAGCAATGGTTCGGTTGTCATCGTCCACGTTGCACACACCGGGGGAGCGGATCCAGCAGAAGAAATCTCCAGCACAGTTACCGATTTTTTTCTCTCGTAGAACGATGTCTACAACTTCCCAACCTCTTGCTTCGAGTTCAGCCTCTAGAGCGGCGCGAACGCGCTCACCGTTGTAGTCATTTTCTTGTGAACCGTCGAGAAGTATGGCTTTCATTGGAAATCTCCTTTTTGTTTGTATTGGCTGCTGGCGATTTCGCCAGCAAGTAAATCATCTAAAAGAATTTATCTAATCGATATTCTATAGAATTAGGGGAGCCTTGTAACCTGTCTCTATGGATATTTCCCACCTGTCTCTTTAAAACAAAATACCTGTCCAAATGGACAGGTACTTCATATGCCATAAATCGCTTTGAAATGTCAATCCGGCAAATCAGGCGACGTACCAGACACGCTCACCTTTCATGATCCTGGCGATCAAATCCGGGAAAACATCTATGTTCAGTGGCTTGGCAATCGCACCGTCAAAACCACCGCTCTTCAGGAGCGATACTTCTTCATTCGTTACACTGGCAGTTAGGGCAATCACTTTGCTTTTATTGAACTGTGGGTCACCGCGCAACATGGATAATAACTTAACCCCGTCATAAGGTTTCATTTGTATATCCAATAGAAATACATCTGGCACAACACCGAGTTCCTTAACCTGCTGTACAAAATCAGCGCGGCTTTGCAGAACATATAGAGTCGGTAGTCCCATTACTCTTTCGACCACCATTTTCATGACGAAGATGCTGTTTTCATCGTCTTCCACATAAACAAGGATTGGTTCCTGTGAATTCATAGCGTAATCTCCTTTATTATTTTGTTTTCGGGAGGTAGGGCAGGGTAAAAAAGAATGTAGTTCCTTCACCCATCTTGCTCTCCACCCACAGGTCACCCCCATGCGCCTCGACCAGGCTGCGCGAGATGGGCAAACCCAGGCCGGTGCCTTGGGTATGTTTAATGTCATCCGTCGCCTGGACGAAAGGCTCGAAGATGCGAGTCTGCATTACCTGGGGGATGCCGGGACCTGTATCCATCACGGCAAAGATGAATTCTTCCCCCTTCATTTTCGCGCTCAGGGTGATACTGCCTTTGTCGGTGAATTTGATCGCGTTGGAAAGCAGGTTCAATAGCACCTGGCGGAAACGCCGCCGGTCACAGGCAGTCAACGGCAGGTCGTGATCAATATCCTGAATGAATCGGATGGGCTGCTCCAGTGTGGCATTTTGTTTTTGCAGCAGGGGCTCAGCCATATCAACCACCGCCTTGATCTCATCATTCAGGTTAACATCCTCCTCAATGTACAGGCTCAATTTACCGGCCTGTATTTTGCTGATATCCAGAACATCGTTGATCAGCTGCAGCAGGTGCCTGGAACTGCTCAGGGAAGTATTCAACATAGTCAACTGTTCATCCGTCACCGGTCCAGCCACTCCCATGGCGATCAATTGGGTGAAATTGATAATGGAATTGAGCGGCGTGCGCAATTCGTGGCTCATGCTGGCCAGGAACTGGCTCTTCATCAGGTCGGTGCGCTTTAACTCATGTGCTACGTGCTCCTGCTGGCGATATAACTGTGCATTCCGCACCGCAATGGCGATCTGTTCGGCAAGCGTGGAAAAGATTTGCGTTTCGCTCTCCTGGAAGCGCCCCACTATCTCAGACTGCAGGTCAAGCACGCCGACAAGTTCATCGCTTACCAACATCGGGAATGCCGCTTCCGCCCGCGTGTCCGGCAAGTGGGGATTGGACAAGTAAATGGTTGATTGTGCGGTGTCATTGATGATTTCAGCTTTGCGGTCACGCGCTACCTGTGCCACCAGGCTCGGACGGGCACTGATGGGAAAGCATTTTGCCTCCGACTTCATCAACATTCCTTCCATACCGGTGCCCGCCTCCAGCAATAGTTCTTCTGCCTGCTGATCGTATAGAAAAACGACAACATAGTACAGATTGAAACCCTGTCTGGTTTTATCCACCAATTCCGGTAGCAGAACATCCAAATCTAGAACGCTGGTGATCTGGCGCGATACATCGGATGCCACAGCCAGGTCGCGGGTGCGTTCATTGACTTTACTTTCCAGGTTATTGATCAGGTCGCGCAGACGGGCTGTCATGCTGGTCAAGCTGTCTGCCAGAACCGCGATTTCACCTTCAAAATCGTCCTGATCTATGGTTGCATCCAGGTCTCCTGAGCCGATTCGATCGGCATAGTTGGCCAGTTGCCTTAATGGGTTGATCACTGCCAGGATGGCTACCCCGCTGACAATGGACGTGATCAACAATATGACGGAAAGCTGCAAAAAAATGGATCTTGAAAGGGAATTCAGGGTATTTTGAACAGCCTGGTTATCTTTGACAATGACCATCACTGAATTTTGACCCGGGATGGCTGCATAGCCAATGATCTGACCGGCTTCGGTGTTATCAATGCTCCCACTGTTATCTGAGAAGAAAGATTGGAGTGTCTCTGTTGCAAAATCATTCTCAGCACGAGACCCAATCTTCTTCGGGTCGGTATGGGCCAGGTACGTGCCATCCGCACCAAGGATGAAGGCGACCTCGTTGGTGCCTTCGTATATTTGTGTGTGCTGCTCGAAAGCGTTCGGATGGTAGGCGCTTTCTGCGGCGTGCAGGCGCGCTTCCCTGACTGCCGCCTGTAACTCGACTTCCAGCACCGTCTGGTTTACCTGCCTCTGCACGAAGATTACCACAGCGCCGAGCGGGATGAGCGCCAACAAGAGGAACCAGGCGATCATTCTCCAAATGATTGAGCTTTTCACTTGCATTGATTACCTGCTTTCATATTCGTCTTAATTTTTACCGATTTCATCTGGTCATGCCATTTATATACCAGAATCGTTTGGTTCTGGCGCTTTCTTCGACTCGTACCATAATGGCCTGCGGTAGCGCGCCGGGAGGGCAATAAAGACCAGGGAGGTGAAGCAGACATCGAAGATTGCTTGTGGAATATAGGTCCAATAACTGTTGAGTATTGTGGATAGGAGGTCTACACCCCCACTTATGTAGAATTGTAGGCTTATCAATATTGGAGATTGAATAACATAATAGGCAATCACAGTTCCAGCCCAAGCCAGTAAGCGCACCGGCATTTTTACCCGCTCAAAGATCAAGCGGTAGGCAAATCCGACCACCGCTAATAACACTCCCGTCACAACTACGTTTGACCAAAATGTAACTGGGTCACTTAGAATTTCTTTCATTTCAATTGGGCCAAACCAGGACACAAAGAACACACATATCGTTGAAGTTATGGCACCTGCCAAGGGGCCACCCAGGGCAGCCGAGAGCAGGAAAAGCGCCAGATAGAAACCTACTGCATTACTGGCTTCGGTGCCTGAAATCAGGAAAGAGAGACCAGAGACCATCGCTATGCCAGCCAGCAGTCCAAATGCTACACCCAATAACGCGGGCAGCCAAATTGTCTTTTTCATTTCATAAATCCTTGTCTAGCCAATGCCTTTGTTTCGGTAGACGGGGTACCGGGCTTCGTCTCATACCACAGCGGGCGACGGTAACGCTTTGGGAGTGCCAGCAGGATGAGCGTGGTTATGAAGGTTGTAGCCAGAATCTCAGGTATGGTGCCTCTAAAAAGCTCCGAGAAAGTTAGCATACCTGGAATTACAAGATTAATAAAGGTGACTTGTAATGGTATTAGAACAAAATAGTAACTAATACTGATCAAGACCCAGCTGGCGATAACAATAACATTCCGCTTCGCTTGTTCGTATCGCTTCGCGCGTTCGTAAAAGAACCGATAGCAGAAGATTACCAGCACCAAGGAGATTATGTGAGCAATAACATCGGCAAGCGTAAGGTAAAAGGAAGTTGGCCAGAGGTGGGCATCGCTTACGACAAGTGTGTATCCAAAAATTCCAAATAAAATATTACCGATCACCACAGTGATCGGCCCGCCCAGGATGGCAGCAATCAAGTTGAAGATCTCCGAAACTCCCACATTAGCTTCGAGCCCCGGGATCGGAATACTAAACCCAGCAATCAAAATTAGCCATCCCAAGAAGGCGAATACGAGGCTTATTACAATGGGTATCCAGATCGTCTTTTTCATGTTTGTGTCTCCTTGCACCTATGCCTGATCAACAGTGGATGGGTAACGGGCTGGCAGGTGTAGTCGTAAAAGATAAGCGTGTGCTGCTGGGCGACTTGATCGGAGAAAAAGACAAGGAATTCAATAAACGCTTGCCATACCTGACCGCGGGGGATCGGGATCGGCACGATATCAATTGAACTGGCAACAAAATAACCTCCTTATGCATCTGATGGCGCTTTAGCAATATGGGTAAAGCGGAGCATTCCCTCATATACGCTGCAAGGCAGTGTCACTTTTTCTTTTTCTGATTACTGCCAATCCAGTAATTGTAATAAAACCTACCACACAGAGCCAGGCAAAGACATCACCGATTTTTGTATATGTCGTAGTCATTCCTTTTTCAGGCACCTGAGCTGTCAATATCTTATCATCGGTTCTAAAATAATCCATAGTCGCAAGGGTTCTTCCTTGATAATCATATGCAGCTGAGAGCCCTTGATATGTAACACGCATGACAGAAAAACCATTTTCAACCGCCCGAAAAGCCACCATGTTGGTGTGGTATGGGTCAATGTCTTCCCAGTCGCCGGATGGATCGATGAGGAGATCGGCACCAGCTTTGCCAACTTTTTCCCGAACAAAAGACGGGAAATCATTGTCATAGCAAATTAAGGCTGATAAACGACCGTATGGAGTGTTGATCATGGGAGCATCATCATTGCCCTTTACTGCCAACATCGCTTCAAGACCTGGAACAAGGATAGTTTTGCGATATTGTGGCAGAACATCACCGGAAGGGGTAATAAAAACAACTTTATTCTCCCACATCTTGTTTTCTGGTAATAGAGTTAGGTCGGTGTGTAAAATCGCTGAGTAAGACATCTCCAAATAAATTTGCTCTTGCTGAGCCAATTGTTTCCCTCGTTCAATAAAGGCAGGCTCGCCCTCTTTGGGTACCAATGCGCTGGCTTCTGCCCAGGCAACGATCTTGGCTCCACCTTTCGCAGCCATCTCGCTTTTTAAAAATAAATCGTCAATAACGATTTTGTTCTTCGAGATAATGGAATCCCAGTTTGCTTTTGTAACATCTCCATCGTAAAACCATTCATATTCGGACTCTAATAATGTCTTGCCTAAACCCGATTGAACACCGGCAATCTTCACTACATTTGATTGCGGTGATAAAAAGACCAGATACATGCTACCATACAGCAAAGCAGCCACGAAGACGCCAACATATATCTTTATGCCTGTACTTATTTTCGACCAATAAAATTGTTGTTCCCAAGCCCAATTAACAACTGCGGCAAACCATGTAATCAGAAAAGTTAACCCATATATCCCCGTAATGCTGACAATTTGCATCAAAGGCAAATTGCCATATTGTGTATATGCAAGGGATCCCCAGGTGCCAAAGGGTGTGAACTGAAAACCGATGTACTCAAACGAGGTATACGCCAATGGAAAAACGAGTGTCGCAATAAAACCTCGCAATCGAGGGGCAAGTATTTTATCGATCAAAAATGGCAAAAAGAATATTAATCCAAGCCCACTTGCTACGACGTAATACAGAATACCAGGGAATGGGATCATTCCCTGCCACGCAATACAAAACACACTTGCATATACTATGGCACAGATAAGGATATGCCATGCACTCTTTTGTGGTCGCATGAAATGTATGAAAAAAACAGGGAATAACCATGTCGCAATAGGAGCTATCCACTTCCCATTGGCAAACAATAACAATACTGCTCCAATAATCAGCCATAAATAGGCTAGCTGGTCTGACTTCCTTCTAACTGCTTGTTCTTGTGTTGCGTTCATGTGTTATTCCTTTCACATCGACAGGATGATTATTTAGCTTGCAGTGTCACCCTGCGGCTTAAAAACGATAGCACACTACCCAATGTCATGCAGATCAAGATCGTCGTACCCAGGCTGATCGCACTATTCTCCGGAAGGATAGTCAACGCAAGCTCGGGTCTCAACAGGAAAGTCGGCGCGCCTAACAAGCCACACAAGTACCAGGCTGCAATGAGGTAAAAGACAAATCCAGCCATGCCTAAATCCGCTCCCTTTTGGGCAACTTTGGATAGCTCAGGACGCGACCGTGCCCAGTCCCACAGTGAGCCTAGAAATGCCAGAGTGATCAGACCGCCTCCTATGCCAAAGATAGGGGAAATGACCTTACTGAGCGCTCCCATGGAAAAGATCGACCATATAACCACAACGAGACTCCCCCCAATGATGACTGCTATTCGACTGCGCTCAACGCGCGCAATAAAAGCAGCCCCAATTGCTACCAAGAGCGCTCCAAGAGGGGCTGCCAATTGCCAGAATAAAAAGAACATTGTTCCGGGAAGGCTTTCAAGTCCTGATTGACGGATGGTTGGGACAACCCACCACGATAATAACCAGCCAATTAGGAGCATATAAAGCGCGCCAAAACCATAGATCCACAAACCTGCTTTTTGTGAGGTTGTCCTTTCGCCGAGTATCTCTGTCATGCTTCTAAAAGTTTCCGATGTATTGCTTGTCATGGTTTTTCTCCTTTTCTTCTCTCAGCTAGAATGACTTTTAAGGACGATAATCCCAAGTCAATAAATCTTGTTTTATAAACTCCAGAGCCCGCTTCCCTGGAAGCGGGCTCTGATCCGCATTGCCTACTTCTCACCCAGACTATTGAGTGTTCCCGAACCGCTGCCAGTACTATTGATCATTGGCTGGCCGTAGTAATTGACTGAACCGCTCCCACTGATGTCTGATTCTAAAGATTCAGTTGCACATATTGTCGCACTACCCGAACCGCTGACATTCACCGTGACCGATGCGCTGCAAAGATCTCCAGCTTGATATTTTCCTGAGCCGGAAATCGTGAGATCTTGGGTGGTCGCGTCGCCGGATAGATAGATTTCACCGGAGCCACTTATATCGGTATTCACCTCACCAGTTGATATATCAGCAACCTGAACATCGCCGGAGCCGCTGACCGCCACATCTAAGTGATCTGTCTTCAGCATATCTGATTCAATATCACCTGAACCCGATACAGCCACGCCAGTGAGATCGTCAACGCTCACATAAAAAACCAGCCGGCTGGGTGAAATAAAGTTGACCCTATCTTTGAAACCGAGTTTGAGTGTCCCGTCTTCTACTACTACTTCGATGTATTTCATGAGATTGTCGTCGGTTTCGATGCTCAAGGACTCACTTCCATCCTGAGTTATGACCACTTCACCAACTCCGCTCAACTCAACGCGATCAAAATTGCTGACTTGCCTTGTCTCGGTGATCAGATCACCTGATCCTCGGGTGACGAAGGAATTACAACCGCTGACCGTGAGTACCGCTACACAGACCATCAGAACAATAAGTAACCCGTTTTTATTCATGTTTTATTCTCCTATCATATTTTGTATGGATTAAATTTCTCTGAATAACATTATATATATTTTGAGAAAGCCAGTCACCTATCTCTTTAACATTTTCCACCTGTCTCTTTTAAACAAAATACCTGTCCAAATGGACAGGTACTTGACAAGAAAATGCATATCTATTAAATAAGGTTGTTTTTTGCGGCTAAAACCAGTGCCTCGGATCGAGTTTGGACCCCTAATTTCTCGAAAATATTGCTCATGTGGAACTTGAGTGTGGACTTGCTGATGGATAATTTCTGCGCAGTTTGCTGGTTGGTTAAACCCTCCGCCAGGAGCACCAACACTTCCAGCTCGCGATCGGTCAGGTGAAAATTTACGGTAGGCTGAGGTGGCGATACAAGATGGGCTCCGATTTCGCTGGAAAAGACCATCTTACCCTGAAAGGTGGCGCGGATGGTTTCTGCCAGGTCTTCAGCTAGCGAACCTTTAGTGAGATAGCCCACAGCACCGTTGCGAAGCATGGCATACACACTCTCGTGATCCTGGAAACTCGACAAGACTAAAATCTTTATGGCTGGTAGGCTCTCGTGCAATACTTTCGTAGCTTTAATCCCATCCAAAACAGGCATGACAACGTCCATGAGTACGATATCCGGCTGATATTGCTCGCAGAGGGAAATACCTTCCTGTCCGTTCGCAGCCTGTCCAACCAGTTTTATATCGTGTGTCGCGCCCAAGATCACCTGGACAATCCTGTGTATTTGGAGATGGTCGTCAACGAGGACAACGCGGATGGGGTTTTTATCGGTCATTTGTTGTGGAATACATATGATTTAGTGGTGACATGATCTTATCTGCTCGTAGTGTTTAAAATAATAATTCCACTTTCCTTCTCTTATAACACCAATTTCAATTAAAAGAAACGCTTATAACAAAATGCTCTCACCATGACCAGGGTGATATTTTGATTTTATGACGTAATCTCCTATCTTGAGTGAAATCTATTACCAATATCTGAGGAGCTATCACTTTGATTTATTGATATTTGGAGTGATGTCCCCTAGACTAGTAGTAGCATGAAGATGTATGTGAGTGTGCATACCCCGAATTTGATCCTGAGGGAATAGGTCCCACGCGATAAATCTATGCAATCGCATATAGGAGAATCGCAAGATATAAAGCTAAATCCCCCTTCAGTGAGGGTATTTAGGTGGACCTGGAGGGATTCGAACCCTCGACTTCTTCAGTGCGATAGATGAGCAAGTAGGGGAAAAGGGGGAAAAAACCGTCCAATATGTCTATTTTATTCCAAAATCACCATACTGTACTAGCATATCTGTTCCCAAATTGTTCCCGAATTGTACCCGCAGTATGAAGCAAGGAAAGGCGATGTGTAGCCCTGTCCTGAGGTGGTAAATTATTTGTCATCGTGATGTGCCTTCTCATAGTTCAATTGAGCTTGAACCCGATTCGCCCCAGCATGGTTGTAATCTCCGGGTTCGCCATAAACAGGTCCCACAACAGGCCGCTGCGGTAATTCTCGATCATGACCGTGATTGGCGCCTGGTTCAATCCCATGAAAATGTTCGAAACATAATTTACCGTCGGGTTGTAGGCGTCCCGGAAGCCATAAATCCCCCATATCTTGTCTCCCAGGTCATAATAGAAATGCTTCAAAGCCGCCATCGATGCATCAGGGGTATAGGGAAAGGCAGATAGAGCCGCAGTGGGTGTGATCGTTCCATTGTCTGCCCGAGGGCTTGGTTCGTGCGCCAGGTAACCGGTGTGATCATGACTCGCCGTTAGACCCCAGAAGCTTTCACCATATCCCTGATGCATGCCAGGGTTTTCGACGCAATAGGCTTGGTTGATGAGTGCAATCGCCCGGTTGTTCTCAAAATAATCAGAATATTTATCCAGCTTATTCCGGGGATCGAAACCCAGGAACGAGTAATGGGTAAAGAAGAGCGGACCACCCGTGCCGACCCCGACCGGCAACTTGATACCATAATAGGTGTTGCCGTTCCAGTAATGGTCTCCGTGTGTGGTCTGACCCCAGGTCTGGCGGTAGCGCTGCGCTTTTTCTGCAGATGAAGCCCATCCGGAGTAGTACATCGAGGCAGGAACCGGGTGAGTGGGAGAGGCGATAGCAAGCAGGTAGGCGATCAGGGTTTCATTCCAGCCGATCAACGGATGGCCTATATGCCACTCGTAATCTGGCGACCAGTGCCAGTAAAGGAAATCGCTATCAGGCGTTTGCCGATACCAGTCCCACTCCACGGCTTCCCACAAGCTGGTAATACGCGCCCGGATCTGAATTTCAGCGCCAGCGTCCCGGTCAAAAAACTGGCGGGCTGCCAGCAATCCCTGGATCATGAATGCCGTTTCAACCAAGTCACCTCCGTTGTCATATTTCCCGAAGAGTGGGATCACTTCGCCGGTGCGCCCATCCAGGAAGTGCGGCCAGGTGCCGTGAAAGCGATTGGCGTTTTCAAGAAAATTGATGATCTTGAGCAATCGCTCAACGACTGCCTCCCTTGCGACAAAACCGCGGGCAACCGCGACAATCAATGCCATCACGCCGAAGCCCGATGCTCCCAGCGCTACGAGATGCTCATCACCTGGAACATTTTCTAGCGCCAGGCTTGCATCCGGATGCGCTTTTTCCCAGTAGTAGCGGACGCAAGCTTCCTGCACCATATCTAGTAATTCTTCGTCAGATAGCTGGCGCGTCGTCGCTGAGACTGTTTCGGAGGCGATGGACTCGAAGTAATCGTAACTAACAGCGGTTATTTTATAGAAGAGCTTTACATTCACTTGCCCGAAATAATCAGAGTAGCGGGTAAAGTGCCGGTTTTGAATTCCGATTGGCAGGAAGTCTTGCCCATTGTATGATCGATAAATCTGATAATACGCCACAGCAGGATCTGTCACCCCGGGCCAGCTCAGATCGATATGTCGGTCATAAGCCACCGCAGTCAAGCCACCGGGCGGTTGGCAAATTTCCGCTTTCGAAGAGACGAGGAGCTTTATCTCATCAATATATAGGGTGTGGGGTTTCCCGTCGTCGATGCCTTGGGTGAAGATGACTTTTTCGATCCGGCTGAAGTCGAACTCGATGGCTGCTTTAGGGAAGGCCGCCAGGGGAATTTTGATCTGGTACCAGCGTCCAGCTGGCAGGTCTGGTACGATACCGGTCATCTTCATCGGCATAGTATGCAGCCCACCCTTGATCGTTAAACCGATCATTGGCAGATCGTTCGCAGAGATATCTTCTTCAGAGTAACACCAGAAGGACAGGCTATCGCCCAAAAGGCGGTGGGTCTTGCCGAACCAGGATTCGGTGCCTAGCTCTGCCCGCCAGTCACCGCCAGTTTGGGACAGCCAGCAAAGCCTGAGGCAGTTGGGAGGGCTGAGAAAGTGATCGTCAGCGACCGGTATCTTGCCGTCAATCACTTCCAATCGGCTGGGTGCTATCGCTGCCGCGTGGCTGTGGAAATAACCGCCGTCGGTCAGACTGTTGTCGAAGATGAGGTGGTTATAGTATGAATCAGCAGTTGGAGACTGCTGGGGGTGGACATTTTCATCGATCACATTGCAGGCAAATACACTTCACTTGGTGCTCTGTCCCCGGCTCCAGTATGGGCAGCGTTTCCCCCTGCCAGGGTTGATTGTCGACCGTACAGCCAGTCCGTTCACCGGAGGCTGCACGCCGGACATAGATATCGTAAGTTACGCAACGAAAGATGCGCTGGATGTGGTAGCCATCCCACCCATCAGGTAACGCTGCCTGAACACGGAGACCGTCCAGTGTCGCTTCCACCCCCAGCACGCCTTCAATCAATGCTCGTAAATACCAAGCCGCCGAACCGGTGTACCAGGTCCAGCCGCCCCGCCCGGGCAAGTTAGAAGTCGGGCCATCAACATTTCCCGGCATTACATAAGGTTCTGCCATGTACGTTTCTGGCTTCAGGCCGCGAACGGGTGGGCAAAAACAGCGCCAGAGATCGTAAGCAGCCTGCACGCCGTGCACTTTTCGCTCAGCCAGGATCGCCCAGCATGCTGCATGGACGTATACGCCACCGTTTTCCCGCAAGCCTGGCGCATAGCGGGTGAGATATCCGATTTCAGGATCGGGCTGGGTATAAGCTGGCGCCAAAAGGAGGGGACCGTAAGGGGAATAAAGATGTTGGTGCGCCGCCTGCATAGCCTGGTCGGCGCGTTCCGGCGTCGCGAGACCACTCAAGACGGCCCAGGTTTGAGCATTGAGAAATATCTGACCTTCATCGTTTTGTGCCGAGCCGATGAGTTTTCCCTTATCGGTCGTGGCGCGCCAGTACCACGCCCCGTCCCAACCATAAGCATTGGTCACATCGCGTAGTGCACTGGCTTCAATTCTAAAGCGCAAACGGACTTCTTCTTCGAGAACTGGTAGTTCCGACCATCTAGCGAGTAAATGATAGAGAAAGTGCGCCATCCAGATGCTCTCGCCCTTCCCACCCGCTCCTACCGCGTTCAGTCCATCATTCCAGTCACCCTTAAGTATCAATGGGAGTCCACGTGGGCTTCTCCGCCCAAGCGCCACATCAAAGGCGCGTCTGCAGTGTTCATATAAGGGACCTGATCCACCGTCGATGAAGGGGATCATTTCTTCCAGGCAGGCGACGTTGCCTGTTTCGTAAATATAATGCATCACAACAAATGGCAGCCAGAGCAGGTCATCGCTGTACTCGGAGCGTAATCCATCCTCTGCCAGCGGATGCCACCAATGCAGAACGATCCCATCCGCGTATTGGTGGGCTGCATGTAACCGGATCTGGTCAAGGGTATGCTCTGGTTGACCAAGTAAAAGCCAGGCCAGGCTATCCTGGAGCTGGTCACGGAAGCCGTAGGCACCGCCCATCTGGTAATAGGCCGAGCGTCCCCATAATCGACCTGATATTGCCTGGTAGGATAACCAGCCATTGGCTAATAAATTAACCGCCGGGTCAGGGGT
>Ga0154901_156_pt1 | contig 16579 bp, 16 predicted proteins | sample Rifle2008BG19ft_FD_105873 | JGI IMG/M metagenome (GOLD analysis project Ga0154901, IMG submission 105873) | Chloroflexi bacterium RBG_19FT_COMBO_49_13 | reverse complement strand
GGGGGTGACAGGCGTCGCCCCTCCCGTGATGGTGGATCTCATGATCGCGATCGACGCGATCGCCGGTAAGATCAATCAAACAGCCCGTTTTCGTTCAGAAAACGGGCCTTCTTTTTCTATGCTAAAATCAAACCCATGGGTGCAAAATATTCGACCACCGAGTACCGTTATCCCCATGAGTACCTCATCCTGGGGGTCACGATCATCGTCGTGTTCCTGGTCATTGCACTCACTGCGGCTGCCACAGTTTGTGGCAGCGCCCTCTTTGTGCTTGTGATCGCCTTTTTTGGTTACCTCGCCAGCCGAAGTAAGCACCAGGCTTTACTTTCGGAAGCCCAACAAGTCACCCCACTTAATGGTCCCGAAATGATGCCATTGATTCACACAAATTCCACCCGTTTACAAGTGGAACCGGTGAATGTTTTTATCGTCCCTTCCAGGCAGCTGAATGCCTATACCTTCGGGATGGACTCACCAAAAGCCATTGTGCTTTACTCCTCCTTATTCAAAATCATGGATCGGGATGAGATCCAATTCATCCTGGGTCATGAGATGGGGCACGTAAAGCTCGGACACACCTGGTTGAATACTCTGGTGGGAGGACTGTCTGGAATCCCAAGCTCACTAGGTGCAGCTGCGATCATGGAGCTGGCGTTTCGTTGGTGGAATCGGGCTTGCGAATACTCTGCTGATCGAGCAGGCGTCCTGGCTTGTGGCAGACCCAATAAAGCCATCTCCGCCCTCGTCAAGCTTGAAGCCGGGGGAATTGCGCACACTCAAGCCGGAATGCAAGCTGCCATCCAGCACATCGAGACGGAAGATGATGACTTCATGCATAACCTGGAAGAGCTAATGGCTTCACATCCCATGATCGCCAAGCGCATCGATGAGATCCGCAGTTTTTCCACTAGCCTGGCTTATCAGCGCATACAATCCCTTATGGATCAAAACCTCGCATTCTGAGAGTATATCTGCTTCATTGGTGATTATGAACCTACTTGAATTCGCCCAGCGCATGCCAAAAGCAGAGCTTCACGTCCATCTGGAGGGATCGATCCTGCCGCGCACGCTGATCAAGCTGGCTAAGCACAACCATGTCAGCTTGCCGGCTGACGATGAAGCAAGCCTGACTGAATATTACCGTTTTCGCAATTTCGAACAATTTCTTAAGACTTATTTAATGGTTACGCATTGCCTGCGTACCCCGGATGATTACCAGCTGATCGCATATCAATATGGCTGTGAATGTGCCAGACAGAATATACGTTACGCTGAGGTGACCTTCACCATCATGACCAACGTATCCTTAACTGGGTTGCCGTGGCAGGAGATATTACGAGGCTTGAATGCCGGTCGAGAACAAGCTCAAGTAGATTTTGGCGTCCGGTGGCAATGGGTCTTTGATATTGTGCGCAATGATCCTGAGACCCAAAATAGCGTGCTGGATATCTCCCTGGCGGGGCGCGAGATGGGTGTGATTGCCCTGGGATTAGGCGGTCGTGAAGATGGTTACCCCCCTGAGCTATTCGTCGAAACGTTCGAGCGCGCCAGACTAGAACAATTACACCGGGTACCGCACGCAGGCGAGATTTCGGGTCCGCCAAGTGTTTGGTCTGCGATAAAATTACTCCACGCCGAACGGATCGGGCACGGCGTGCGCAGTATAGAAGATCCAGACCTAATGGAATACCTGAAGAAAAGTTCCATCCCGCTGGAAATCTGCCCGACAAGCAATATCCGCCTGAAGGTATACCCGGATTATGCTCATCACCCACTGCGCAAATTATGGGATGCAGGTTTAATGTTGACCGTCAACTCTGATGATCCGCCCATGTTTGGTACCGACTTGAATAACGAATACCAGGTGTTGGTGAAGGATTTCGATTTTACTCAACCTGAGCTGGAGCGGATCAGCATGAATGCCATCCATGCAAGCTTTCTAAGTCAAGGAGAAAAGCATAAGTTGGAGCAAGATTTCCAGGATGAATTTACCAGATTAGCTAAAATCTGATGGTGAGGTGAATATGACTGCTGAGAGTGACGCGTATAAAAGATTGGCTCTACGGCTGGATGCCCTTCCCAACGGCTTTCCGCCTACCGAAGATGGCTCTGAAATCAGGGTGCTTGCTTATCTATTCTCCCCTGAGGAAGCCGATTTGGCTGCCCAGCTGTTGATTAAACTTGAAACCGCAGAGCAAATTGCTGAGCGAATAGGACTCGAGTACAATCCGACCCGACAAATGCTTAAGAGCATGACGCGCCGTGGTCTGATCCATGCTGGCAAGACTGAGGGTGGCCTTGGATATGGGCTGTTACCATTTGCAGTAGGTATTTATGAGAATCAGATCGGTACCTTCGATGAAGAGTTTGCCCGTCTGTTTGAGGATTACTTTCAACGCTCATTTGGGAGAGCTTTGACAATTCAACCTGCTTTTCACCGTGTTATCCCCGTCGGTGAGAGTATAAAAATGGATATGCAAGTGGCTCCATTCGAATCTGCTGTTGGGGTAATTGAACATGCCCAATCCTGGGGTGTGCAAGATTGTATGTGCCGCCGCCAGACCGCATTTATTGGCAAAGCATGCCAACACCCCGTGGATGTTTGTATGATCATGAGCCCAGCTCCCGATGCCTTTGCCCATACGGCGGAGATCAAACCCCTCACCAAGCAAGAAGCATATGCAGTCCTCCGACGCGCAGACCAGGCAGGTTTAGTCCACTCCGTTAGCAACAGTCAGAAAGGCAACTGGTACATATGCAACTGTTGCACTTGTTCATGCGCCATCCTGCGGGGGATGGCTGAGCTGGGCATCGCAAATGTTGTCGCCAGCTCGGCTTTCATCAACACGGTGGATGAGACCCTATGCAATGCCTGTGGCTTGTGTGTGGAGAATTGCCAATTTGATGCCCTTACTGTGGGTAATGTTGCCCTAATAAATGATACCCGCTGTGTAGGGTGCGGGGTGTGTGTTAACGCCTGCCCGGACCAAGCCCTGGTGCTGGTCCGCCGCCCTGAAGAGCAGATAAAGCCCGTCCCGGTCAGCATGACTGATTGGGGCAACCAGCGTGCACAGGAGCGTGGCATAGATTTAACGCCTCTGCTGTAAAGATTCGGCGCAAGATAATCTGCTATTGATATTAATGATCTTGGGTGGGTAAACGCGGCATTTGCGGACCCGGGATACCCAAATGCTCTGAAAGGGCTGCCCGCATGGCAGTACGGTCATCCCAAGGGTACTCGATCTCGCCAAAGCACATGGATTGTTCGTGACCCTTCCCGCAAGCAATGACTATATCCCCAGGGTGTGTTTGTGATATGGCAAAGCGGATCGCCTCCCCCCGGTCGGGAATCCGCCAATACGTCTGACCTTCGACCCCACCCATGTGCTCAGCTCCAGCCGCCATTTCCGCCAGGATGTCCTCCAGCGACTCGCTGCGTGGGTCTTCAGCGGTTAAAACTGTGAGGTCAGCCAGCTCAAGCGATGTCTCCGCCATCATCCTGCGCTTCTGCCGGTCGCGTAATCCGGCAGCCCCGCACACTGCAATCACCCTTCCATGGGTGATCTGGCGAGCAGTCGTGAGGGCTGCGTGAAGTGCGTTGGGTGTGTGGGCGAAGTCCACAATGGCAATGAAATTTTGACCCAGATCGATCTTTTCCATCCGCCCTGGAACGTGTTTTATTGCTGCAATCCCAACCTGGGCAGCTTGGGGGCTCACACCCAGTGCATACACAGTAGCAGTGATGGCTGCCAGGTAATTTGAGATATTAAAAGCGCCTATTAATGGGCATTTACATGGGAATTTTAGATCCCTGCCGATGACCTCAAAGCTCAATCCTTCAATCTCGTATTGGATTGCCTGTGGACGAATTTCAGCTTGTGGGTGAAACCCATAGGTAAGGATCGAGCCAGTGGACACCAGTGAGAGGTATTCAAAGGAGGCATCGTCCCGATTTAATACTGCTACACGCGGATTCCCTTGAGATTTCGTTGAAGTGGAATCCAGGCTCATTACCAGGCGGGCTTTGGCTGAACGGTAAGACTCATAGGAACCATGATAATCCAGGTGCTCATGGGTAATATTGGTTACCACGGCCACATCAAATTCACTGGCATCCACCCGATATTGGGCTAATCCATGCGAGGTGACTTCCAGGACCACATGGGTGAGCCCGGCATTGACCATATTTGCCAGATAGCGCTGCACATCAGGAGCATCAGGGGTGGTAACGTGAAAACCTGTATCTAGAACCTGCTCACCGATTACCGCGTTGATGGTGGAAATCATCCCGGATTTATACCCCTCAGCCTGCAGAATGGCATGGATCAGATTCGTTGTCGTGGTTTTCCCGTCCGTACCGGTTACACCGATCACGGTTAATTTCCGTCCGGGAAATCCATGGAATGCCGCTGCCAGACGTGGTAACGCCATGCGGCTATCTTCCACTTGAAGGTAGGGTACCTCCAGGTGGCCTAAGGGATGCATGCCAACCACCGCTACTGCACCCCGTTCCAATGCAGCAGGGATATACAAGTGGCCATCTGTAGTCCCTCCAGCCAAAGCCACAAATATATACCCGGGTTGAACCAACCTTGAGTCAGACACAATCCCGGCGATATCGACATCACCGGTCAGCGGAGTGTGAGAAAATGGAAATTCGCGTACCAGCTCGGATAGTTTCATAAATATCAATCAAGACGCCCTTGGATAATAACCCAGGGCGCCGGAATATTTATTGAACATGGTGAACCAGACACGATTGAATATGCTCCGTTATTCTACTCAGCCCAACCGTGCTGCGTGCCAAATGAATTAGGATATGGACTGGCGCAATGACTCCAACTGACCGGCGACAGAAGCATCCAAGATCTTGCCTCCCACTCGAATGACCAACCCACCCAGGATGTTCGGATCAACACGGAAAGATACTGTCGCTTGGCTAGCTACTTTTGCGAGAATATCCTTTTTGACCGAATTCATCTCCTCCGCTGACAAAGGTAAGGCGCTGGTAACTTCGGCTGAGGACCCGCTCAGACTTGCTCCTTCCAATACCACCACATTACCTGCTCTTACTCCGGAGAAGAATTCGTCGATCAAGGCATGCTGGCGTTTCTCGTCCAATGATTCACCGACCAGTTTTTGAGCAGCTGCAATCGCCAGGGCGGCGATCTGAGCGCGCAGATCTCCCAGCATCCGGTCCCGCTCGAGTTGAACATCAGCCAGGGCAGCTTCACGTTCCTTGGTCGCCTCAGCTTCAGCCATCGCACGGATCTCCAACGCAGCCGTCTCAGCTCGTTCAGTCGATTCGCGTACAACCTGATTGGCTTTGCTTTGAGCCTCTGCAATGATCTTGGCGGCATCCTGTTCTGCATTTGCCCGGGCTTCACTGGCGATACGGGCATCTTCCAATCCCTGGGCAATCTTCTTTTTACGTTTATCCAGCATATTCAAGATTGGTTTATATGCCCAGGCATATAAAAGGATGCACAGGACGGTAAAGTTGAAAATCTGGAATAATAAGAAACCTAAATTAAGACCAAGCTTGGCCATGGTAGATTTTCTCCTGGACTCTTTAGGCGGCGAAGATGATGATCAGGGCAACGGCCAGGGCGTAAATCGCCACTGCTTCTGCAAATGCCATGCCCAAGATCATGTTCGTCTGGATGATACCAGCCGCGTCAGGGTTACGACCCATTGCCTGCACACCCCCTGAGGCAGCCAGACCTACACCCACACCAGCACCAATCGCGCCCATCATGGCTATACCAGCGCCAAGTAATTTCAAAGCTGCAACAAATGCTACGGGATCATTCATGATATAAACTCCTTCTCTTGATTTTAGTAATTAATGTTGCTCTTCACCATGATGGCCAACTGTGGCACCGCTGATGAATACCGTTGCTAACAAGAAAAACACATATGCCTGGATGGCGCCGAAGAACACCTCAAAAATATACAACAGGGGTGGAATTGCGACAGCTGTCAACGCGCCAATAATAGAAAGCAGTAAAGCTCCAGCGAAAATATTACCAAATAGACGGAAGCCAAACGAAAGGATTTTGGCAAACTCGAGGATGATCTCAAGGATACCCACCGCAAAGTTGATTAACCCGAATATCCCACCCGAGACCAATTGCTTCACCGGGAAGAACTTAGAAAAATATCCAGGTCCAATTGCCCAAGCGCCATACACTTGGGTCAGTATCACGGTGATGATTGCCAGAGCGAATGGAAAATTTAAATCGGTGGCGGAGCCGCGCAAGAATGGGACAACCTCACAAACTGTGCAGACTGCTTCATGTCCTTCTGAGGTCACCTCGGCCTCTGTGGCAGCAAGCTCAGCAGGCTGTCCTTTATCGATCGTGTATACGTCCAGGCTACCCACCTGGAGTAACTTCACAGGGGCATAACCTTTGCCGTGCTTTACTTGCTCGAGCAGACCTACACTCTCAAACCCCGGAACAAGCTTGACCATATTGGCTGTCAGGATCAAAAGGAAAATGGTTGCCGGGATGGGAAAAATGCGTTTGGCCCACTTTCCTGCTGATCCTTCTACACTGTTCCACAAGAATTCAAAGATGGCTTCAAAAGCATTATAAAACCCACCTGGAACCAGCTTGCCGCTTCTAACAAATCGATATGTGCCAATGGCGAGGATAATCAGGAGCAGATCAGCCAATAATGTTGCCAATATCGTATTCGTAATTTGAAAAGCACCGATATGTAATCCGGTTGGCTCGGCAGGTAATACGACTACCGGGCTGATCGGTCTCAATATCGATGGTCCGATAAAGGCAGCATAAATACCAACTGCGAATATTGCCAGAATGATCCAGCGCTTCACCCCAAATCGCTTTTTCGGTTTTACCTCATTCACGTTTCTCTTCCTCCTCCACCGGTTTAGTCTGCTTTGCATCCGGTCCCTGGGGGGATATACTTTTCACTGCCCGCATCGCCAACCAGAAGGTTAGGAAGAGCGAAAGTGGTGCAGAGCCCAAGATCAGCACAATAGTGAACAGCGGTTTTGTCCCTAATAATTTATCCAAACCAATTCCAACGAATAATGCCAAAAAAACAATTATAAGTGTTGCACATCCCACCTGACCACCCACCGAAAATAAAGCTACATTATTGACAGTTTGTTTCCTTTTGGATGGCTCAGAAGATCGGTTACTCTGATTCATGGCGGGCAGATTTTATCATATGGGTACGAATGACGTCAATAAACTCGATCATTTCCATGATTATAAAAATCAACTTTTAGTGATCTTAAAATAAAGCTGACGCAATCTGTGTAGAGATGTTGAACCAGGGACCAAATAATGTTCCAACCAGGATAATCCCAAGGATGAGTATGGTCAATGCAATTGAGTAAGGTCGAGAAATGTTTAATGGTTTATTTTCATCGTCTGAGCGGAATAGATATACATATTTGAGAACTGTCAGGTAGTAGTAAAGGCCGACGATTGAGTTGAGCACACCCACAAAAGCCAGCCAAACCAACCCTACTTTGACTGCTGCAGCGAAAACGAAAACCTTGGCTACAAAACCAGCCAGGGGAGGCATACCAGCTAACGAAAGGAAAGCCACCATCATCGCCAAAGCCAACCATGGTTTACGCCTGCTCAATCCTGAATAAGCTGAAATCTCATCCGAGCCGACCACCTGTGAAAACGTCACCACGATCCCAAAAGCAGCCAAATTGGTGATTATATAAGCGACAAGATAGAAGACCACACTCGTCAGACCGAGCTGTGATAATGCGACCACACCAATGAGAATATATCCAGCATGCGCAATGGAAGAAAATGCCAGCAAGCGTTTTATATTCTTCTGGACTATGGCTAACACATTCCCAACCGTCATGGTGAGTACAGAAACGATTGCCAGCATATTGATCCAGTCAGGCGTAGCGGAGGGAGTGAAGATGGCAACTAAAACCCGCAACACGACCACAAACCCGGCTGCTTTCGAAGCGGTGGACAGAAACCCTGCAATCGGGGTTGGCGCACCCTCATATACATCGGGTGCCCAAAAATGGAACGGAAACGCAGAGATCTTGAAACTGAAGCCGACAAGAATCAGAAGCAGGCTGCCAAGGACTGCAATCTTCGGAAATTGAAGATCATAAAAACCCAACGCAATCTGATATATGTTCGTCTGACCCGAAAAACCATACAGCAAGCTGAACCCGTAAAGCATAACTGTCGATGCCGCAGCACCGAATAGCAAGTATTTGAAACCAGATTCGGTGGATTTATCATCATGGGTCATGAATCCGGCCAGTATATACATCGGGATGGAGGTGGTTTCAATCGCCAGGTAAAGCATGATGATATCGGCTGCTGAAGCCATCAAGCTCATTCCCATAGTGGAAATCAGCATTAATAGGTAAAACTCGCCTTTCTGCCCCACCCCTTTCATATCCATGGCAAATAAGGCCGTGATGGCAGCCGCGAACATGAACAAAATATTGAATGCAAAACTCAACCAATCATGGCGGATCATCCCCCCGAAGACTAGCCGACCTTCAGCTTGAGGATGAGCAACTAATAATGTAACCACGATAACCAATAACAACCCACCAGCAGTCAACCAGCCCAGGTTCCGTTTTACCTCCGGTTTCCAAATTGCATCGAAGGTCAGAATAAAGCCTGCTAATACCACCAGGAGTATCTCAGGGAGGATGGCCAAAATCATCGTCGGTTCGAAGTTTTGGATGGACATTTATACACCTCCGAACAGACTCAGGATGTGGTCGACACCTGAAGATACCAACCTGCTCATTATGGATGGATACACACCAACTGTAATCATAATGACGCATAACACAGTCAGGGCGACTTTATCCAATACAGTCACATCTCCTACATGATGGTCAAACTCTTCTGACATCGGACCGAAAAAGACCCGCCCAATGATACGCATAATATAGGAGGCGGTTATGACGATTGAAATCGAAGCAAAGATGGCGATGATAGGGTTGACCTGCCATACGCCCATAAAGATTGGGAACTCAGCCACAAAACCCGAAAGCCCAGGCATGCCCATGGATACCAGACCCCCGATGATAAAAGCAATCGCCACCCAAGGCATCTTCTTCGAGAAGCCTCCCAATTCACCGATTTCACGCGTGTGCGCCCGGTCATAAACCATGCCGACAACAGCAAAGAAGAGGGCTGTCATGACTCCATGTGAGAACATTTGAATACCGGAACCCGTCAAGCCCTCTTTGTTCAATGTTGCAAATCCAAGCATCACCAGTCCCATATGCGAAACCGATGAAAAACCAATGACGTACTTGAAATCGGTTTGGACCATGGCGATGAATGCCCCATAAACAATATTGACCAGTGCCAATATCAGGATCAGCCAACGCCAATGCTGGGCACCTAAAGGTAGCAGCATGATCCCCACCCGCAAAGCAGCAAATGCACCTAATTTCATCAACACGCCTGCATGGAACATGGACACCGCCGTGGGTGCCGCCACATGTCCATCCGGGCTCCAGTTATGGAATGGGAAGATGCCTCCCAATACTGCAAAACCAAAGAAAACAAAGGGGAACCAGAATACTTGAAAGGACTCTGAGAAATTTGCCTGCGAAAGTTGGATCATGTCGAAGGTGTTCAATCCAGATTTAAAGTACATCGCCAGACCACCGACCAGAGATACAACGGAGCCGATGAACAAATACAGGGTGAGTTTCATGGCTGCATATTCACGGGTCTTTATCCAACCCCAGATGGAGATAAGCAGGTACATGGGGAATACAGCGATTTCATAGAAAAAGAACAACATGAATAAGTCTTGCGCAACGAAGACTCCAAATACACCACTGGCAAGAATGTACAGAAATGCGAAGAATTCGCGTGGACGGTCATCAATCCCCCAGGAAATCAACACTCCGGTGAACATTACCACTCCGGTCAATAGTACCAGGGGGGCGTTCATCCCATCCACACCAACAAAATATGAAATCCCCAACTGTGGCAGCCAGTCATATTTTTCAATAAATTGATAGCCGCCCGTGGATATGTCGTAATTAAAGTAAACCCAACCCGAAAGTAACAAAGCAATGGTCGCAGCTGCCAAAGCGATGACGCGTACTTCGTTTTTGCGGTCGCTTGGGATCAGCAGGATCAACATCCCTGCGATGATGGGCGTGAGGACGATAACGCTTAGAATTGGGAAATGCATGATTCACCTCAAAAGCAGGTTAGGGGATGTAGAAGAGGATCGGAACTTGCTCATTCTCCTAACCCTTGAATAACACTTGCATTGCAGAGTTTATAACGCCTAAAATCCAAGCTGGCCAAACACCAATCCATAGCATCAAGATCATTAGTGGGCTGATGACGATAATTTCACGAAAATTAATTTCAGTAATGTGCCCGACCCAGTGTTCATTGGTTGGACCGTGCAGTACTTTCTTAATCCCTTTAAGAATATAAGCACTTGTAAAAAATAAACCAATCATGGATAGTGCAGTAAATAATGTAAAGATAGGCCAGGAGCCTCGCACTACCAGGAATTCAGATACGAATCCATTCAAACCCGGTAAACCCAGGGAAGCCATCGAAGTGAAAATCAAGATGCCCCCATATACAGGGATGAGGGGGAATAATCCACCAAAATCATTCAGATTGCGGGTATGAGCCCTTTCGTAGATAACCCCAACCAGAAAGAACATCGCCGCTGCCGACAATCCATGGTTAAACATCTGCAGGACTGCTCCATTAAGTGCCAGGACTGCATCCTTCGAACCTGCTGCATAAGCGGCTGCAGCAATCCCTAATACGACAAATCCCATGTGGTTTACCGACGAGTATGCCACCAGGCGTTTAAAATCATCCTGCCCATAAGCAGCCAAGGCGCCAAAGATGATCCCCATCACAGCCAGAAATGCCAGTGCACCGGCATAACGATGGGCTTCCTGTGGATAAAGCGGTAAAACCAGGCGCAAGAAGCCATACGCACCCAGCTTGAGCAGTACACCTGCCAGGATCATCGAGCCTGCTGTGGGTGCTTCGGTATGAGCATCTGGCAGCCAGGTGTGGAATGGCCATACCGGGACTTTGATCGCAAAGGCAATCACAAATGCCCAAAAAGCGATCGTCTTGACCGCTTCAAGGGATAAATTAAGTGGGATATTGGCAAGGTGAGTGACCGCCGGGAATAATGCGAATAGTTTTGTTAGATCAAAGGTACGAAACGAAACGCCAATCATCTGAATTGCGAGTAACAATCCCAACGAGCCTGCCATGGTATAGATCATGAACTTGAAAGAAGCATAGCTGCGGGCTGAAACTTTACGACCACCCCATAATTCACGCTCGCCCTTCTCACTGCCCCATTGGTTGATCAGGAAGTACATGGGTACCAGACCAACTTCCCAAAACACGAAGAAAATCAACAAATCAAGTGAGAGGAATACTCCAAGCATCCCGGTTTCCAGCAACAGGAACAGGATCATATAAGGTTTCACCCGTTCGTTGATGCTGAACGAGGCAAGGATTGCAACCGGTGTCAGCAAGGTTGTTAACAAGACCATGGTCAACGAAAGCCCATCCACCCCCAAATGAAACGATGAGCCAATCGCCTCATACCAGATACTTTGAATTTCAAACTGGAATCCTGGGATGTTTTTATCGAACGAGAACCACAATAATAACGAAAATCCAAACGGGATCAGGCTACCAAGCAAAGTGAACCAACGGAGTAGCTTTTTCTCTGCCTGAGGGAGAAACAGGATTACCAAAGCCACCAGGGTTGGTGTAAACAAGATCAATGTGAGTAGATTATTGGTGACGAAAGCCATCGTTCACTCCTGATTCCCTGCCAGGATATTCTGTCAAGGTATACTTACTAATGTCCCACGAATGTAAAAACAAAATAGAACATGGCAGCAAACGCCAATACCAGTGCCATAAGCAGGTACTGTTGTACCCGGCCTGTCTGAATGATCTTTATACTCCGACCAACCTTCTTGACGCCTTCACCAACGAAATCACCGAAACCATTCACAACTGGTTTGTCGAAGTAGTTGCGTAAGATTCCACCTACATTGGAAGCAATCCTGGCGATAAAATGCAGGATCCCATCGATAACGCCCCGATCGAGAAATTTGTTGGTAAATTTATCCGCCAACCAGTAGGCAGGGCGCACGAAGATCGTATCGTAAATCTCATCGAAGTAGTACTTATTCTTCAGCACAGTATGGATTGGACCCAATGCAATCTTTAGGGGGTCTTCAGCACCTGCTTTTTGGTTTCGATATACCAGCCAGCCTAAAGTCAGGCCACCCAATGCCACCACCAGCGACACGATCAAAGGCCAGATGTTGAAGGGTAACGCTTCGGGAAGTTCTGCGAGCGTGCCACCGATAAATTCATGCACGAAGTTGGGGATAATCCCCCCGATTACCGGGAAAGACTCAGAAATTCCTGCCCAACCGATCCCCACCGCGAATACAGCCAGAATGACTAATGGCAACGTCATCGTCCAAGGGGTTTCCTGGGCATGCTGAGCCGATTCAGTGCGAGGCTCACCAAGGAAAGTCAGCGTAATCTGCCGCATGGTGTAAAAAGCGGTCAGAAGGGCTGCCAGTGCCAGGGTAATGAACACCACCCAGTGACCATGTCCAAAGGCATCCGCCAGGATTTCATCTTTTGACCAGAATCCCGCGGTGACCAGGGGAAAACCGGAAAGTGCGAACCCACCAATGACAAATGTCCAAAAAGTTATCGGCATCTTTTTCCGTAGCCCGCCCATATTGAACATATTCTGTGGGTCAACCTGCTCTCCGGTATGCAACACCCCATGTACCACACCATGGATAACCGACCCGGAACCCAGGAATAATAGCGCTTTAAAAAACGCATGCGTGATCAAATGGAATGCAGCAGCGACATACGCACCAATACCCAGCGCGGCAATCATATATCCCAGCTGCGAAATGGTCGAATATGCCAACACCCGTTTGATATCGTTTTGTGCCACCGCAATGGTGGCAGCAAATATCGCTGTAAACGCTCCGATGATCGTCATCAGGGTCATGGCAGGGGTTAGAAGACCATGTTCGCTGCCTGCCTGAAGGAGAGGGAACATGCGGATGACCATATACACACCTGCTGAAACCATGGTCGCTGCATGGATCATCGCAGAAACCGGTGTTGGACCTTCCATGGCGTCTGGCAACCATACGTGCAGAGGCCATTGAGCTGATTTACCGACTGTGCCAATAAACAGCAAGATGCCAATCACCCCCGCCGCTGTAAGCCCTAAAAAACCGCCGATTGCTGGGGTTTCAGCCAATTTCTGTAAGGTTTCGGGTTTGAAAATCTCTGAATAGCTGAGAGAATCGATGGATGAATAGAGATAAGCAATCCCAAGCAACATGAACACATCCCCCACGCGGGTGGTCATGAACGCTTTGATCATGGCAGCCCGAGCGGTGGGTTTTTGATACCAGAAACCGATCAACAGGTATGAACATAATCCCATGATCTCCCAGCCAACAAACAAAGTCAATAGATTGTCTGAGACGACGAGGGTGTACATACCGAAGGCAAATAAACCGATAAACGCAAAAAAGCGGGAATACATGGGCTCGATAGACGGAACAACATGCTTGTGCCCGTGTTCATCGGCAACAATCGCTCCATGCGGCTGGAGTCCTTTCTTGTCATGGTCACCTTGGGGTTGCCCATAATTATGGTAACCAACGCTGTAAATAAAAATCATCAGGACTGTCCAGGCGACGAAGAACAGTGTCGCTGCAGAAAGCGGGTCGATGCGTACACCAATCTGGAACCAGCTGTCACCAGTTGGTAGCCAATTGAGTACTGATGCAATGGGATTGGCACCGAGGTGCTCAGTCCGTACGGCGTTAATAAATACAACCATGCTGCCCAGCCAGGAGAGCAAAGCTGCTCCAACCGCAATGCTATGGCTAAGGGCTTTATACCGGTTTGTGAGCAGGACAATTAAAAAGAATGCCAATAGCGGAGGAAGTGGAAGAAGCCATATGAGCAATTCAGTCGACATAATTGTCCTTTCTTATCACCACTTCATCAGGTTCATATCATCAGCCACAACAGAGCTGCGGCGGCGATAAATCGAGATAATCAACGCGAGACCAACAGCCACTTCTGCGGCGGCAACAGCAAAGACGATAATTGCGAAGGCCTGCCCAGCAATCCCATCAGCTGAGCGGTAACGCCAAAAGGCAATCAAATTGATATTCACGGAATTCAACATCAATTCGATTCCCATCAAGATGGCGATGGCATTTTTACGAACGAGTACACCATACAATCCAATGCAAAAAAGAATAGCAGCAAAAATCAAATACCACGAGAGAGGGATCATTGCTTCTTTTCTCCAGCCACAAATATCGCACCAATCATCGCTGCCACCAATAACACCGAAGCTAACTCAAAGGGTAATACATATTGGTCCGGCGATACCAAAGCTAAACCCAGTTGATTTATTCGTTCGGAAGGATTTATCAACTCGGGAGCTAAAGATGTGAAACCCTGCCAATTAACTAGAACCACTGCTATTCCTGCCAGCAATAACAAGGCAATCAACGCCCCAAGCCACCAATTGGAATTCGATTGTGGACCCGTATCCTGCATGACCCGTCTGGTTAACATGGCAGCAAAGATGAAAAGGATCGCTATGGCGCCAATATAAATAATTACCTGGATAACAGCAAAAAAACCAGCGTCCAGGAGCACATAAAACACTGCAATTCCAAACAAGGACAGGATCAACCATAAAGCTGAATGTATGAGGTTACGGCTTGTCACCACCGATATCCCTGCTACCAGGGTAACAATTGCGACGATCAAGAAAATGATTTGCTCAGGCGTCATATATAAAAACTCCATCCTATGAAATCACCGATGCCGGAGGTTCCGGAGCCACCGCAATCGGGCGTGGCTGTGCCACTACCCGTACAGCATTAATCCGATGAGATTTAAGTAGTTGAATAGTGATCCATACAATTAGTATGTTCATTAACAAATGCACACCTGCTCGAACCCAGGGAACAGCTGCCTCCATTAGCTGCAAGCTGGGGACAATCATAATAAACGCTTTTTCCACGATTGCGGTAACAATTAGCAGAACTAATGCCAAAGGAGTGAGGAACTTCCAGTTGAAGTTCAACATCTGGTCGATACGCAAGCGCGGCATCGAAATCCGGATCAGGACCACGACAAAATAAACGATGAAAGTTTTAATAAAGAACCAGGCAACACCAAGTATGGGCACTTGTTCAACCCAAGGACCTCTCCAGCCGCCGAGGAAAAGCGCTGCCATTAGTGCTGAAATCGTAAACGCATGCAGGAATTCACCCACGTAGAACATTCCAAATTTTAAGCCGGAATACTCGGTCTGATATCCAGCTACCAGCTCTGATTCAGCCTCGAGCAAATCAAAAGGTGCACGCCCAGTCTCAGCCAAAGAGCTGGTGAAAAAGATCAATGCAGCCACCGGTGAAAGGATAATAAACCAGACATTTTGAGCCTTCACCAGGCTGTTCACCCCCATCGACTGCCCCAGTAGTACCGGTATAAGCAAGGCTAATACCATCGGGACTTCATAGGAGACAACCTGCGCCACCGCTCGGAATGCCCCCAATAAAGAATATTTATTATTGGAGGACCAACCAGCCAGGATTATCCCCAAAGCACCTATCGAACCAACCGCTACCAGATAAAGCACTCCTACATTCACATCGGTGCCTACGATGGTCGGCGCAAACGGAATGACCGCCCAGGTCAGTAATACTGCGGAAACGGATAAAATGGGTGCCAGGTTGTAAACGATTTTGTCCACCCCAATGGGGGTGATATATTCTTTGGTGAAGATTTTGATCATGTCAGGAAAAGTTTGGAAGATGCCCCATGGACCGACACGGTTGGGTCCCAACCTGTCTTGGATGCGTCCATACAGCTTTCGCTCGAGCCAGATGGTGAAAATTACCAATGAAAACCCAAACATGCCCACCAAACCAGCTCCAATGAACTTCAATATCACTGTGACTAATGTTTGGGACATTCCAAAATTAAGCAATAGATTCCCCAGCCAATTTGCGATGAAATTTATCGGATCGGTTAAGAAATTCATCCTGCACTCCTAGCTAATCATCAAAGAGAACATATAAACTCACAAATAAAAGGCTGAGGGATTCTTCCTTCAGCCTTTATATTTATGTATACGTATAACTCTACGCCCACTCCAAAACACCTTTTCGCCAAGCGGCTAATAATTCAGCGAATAAGATGAGGATAAAAATCACTCCTGATAATACACCAAACATTGAGAGCTGCCCGAAGGCGACTGCCCAAGGAAATAAGAAAACTAACTCAACATCAAACACAAGGAAAGTTAGTGCAAATATATAATATTGCACCCGAAATTGAACCCATGTTTCTCCGACAGTCTCAATTCCGCATTCGTATGTTTGTGCCTTGGGAATGCTGGATTTATGGGGACCGATTAAACCCGCCAAAAAGATCGGTGCTCCAGGAAATAATGCAACAATGAGCAGAAAAAGACCAATAAA
>Ga0154901_176_pt2 | contig 19739 bp, 21 predicted proteins | sample Rifle2008BG19ft_FD_105873 | JGI IMG/M metagenome (GOLD analysis project Ga0154901, IMG submission 105873) | Chloroflexi bacterium RBG_19FT_COMBO_49_13 | reverse complement strand
GGCAATGTCCGCATGCGAGCCGGCACCGTCGGAATAGCGGGTGTGCATATGCAGATTAAGGATGATTTCGTGCATGCATTCTCTCTTGTGAGAAATTCATTATATTATAGCCGGAGGAATTATTGCAATTCTTAATAATATTGATAAGTTGCCTGGTTGGCTATCCCGACCATACCTGCTAAAATTACCCCATGCAACAAGCAATGACCAAAATACTCCAATCTGAAGCACCTTTGATGGTTTTCTTGCGCTATTTGTTGGTCGGAGCAGTCATATTAATGGGCCTCGCAAGGCTGAGAATCACGCTGATCCTACTCGCCTTGTCGGAAAATTTCAAAGAACGAGACATTTTACAAATCTATTTAATGGCTAAAGGTTTAGTATCTGGTTTGAATCCTTACCTGCCCGTTGATGTTCTGGCAGAGAAATTTATTGGGTCATTTCCGTATTTTCCGCACCCTGCACCATACCCGCCGATCAATGCAATATTATTTATTCCGTTACTGGCACTCAACTTCAAGAATGCCATGCTTGCCTGGTATGTGTTCGAAGTTATATGTCTGGGAGCAATCGCCAGTATGTTAGTCTATTTATGGAGAGAGAGGTTCACCTGGGGCGGGGCAATCTTCATGTTTTTTTTATTGCTGGCGTGGTTCCCGTTCATGGCGGATCTTGAGGTCGGGCAACTATCGGTGCTGCTTACACTGCTATTATTAGCAGCCTTGCTGGCATTGCGTAAAGAACACCGGATCTTAGCTGGTGGGCTGATTGGTCTGTCAGTGGCGCTCAAAGTGATTACCTGGCCTTTGATCCTATACTTCGCGTTGAAAAAAGACTGGCGAACATTAATATCCAGTGCCCTGACTGCAATAGGTTTAAACTTGATTGCTTTACTTGTAATGGGAGCCGGTCCATTCATGAATTACTATTTACACGTGAGTACTCAGGTGTTAGAAATCTACCACAAGTTTTGGGCAAACTTATCTATTTACACCATAGGTTACCGATTATTCGAAGGAACTGATTCTGCAATATTTGTTAGTTATATTAATGCTCCACCTTTAATCAATCTACCCGGTCTGGCTCCGCTGGTATCAATAGGGTTAATGGCAATATTTCTGGTATGTGGCTTAAAGTGGGCGTTACGATCCAGCGATGCACAGACATCGATTGCTATTTTGGTATGCCTGATTGTAGCCATCAGCCCGATTGTATGGGACCATTATTATGTCATGATCATTATTAGCCTGGTTATCATGCTGCGGAATCTTGCCAATCGTTCTTTTCCGACCCAGCAGACGATAATCTATATCCTCATTGTTTTATTGCTATTCCTGTTCAATGATCGAATTGGTCCAGCAATCATTTTCTTAAACGGTGGAAAGGACCTGCTGCAAGCCAATGGAGGTAAAATCACCTTTGCATCCAGCCTGCTTGCCTGGCTACCCATGCTGGAGATCACTATCCTTGGCATTCTCCTGAGTCGGAGTGGATCAGCGGAAAACAATGCAATTGCTCCTCAGCATGAATTCAAACAATTAAATGGCGAAATAAGCCTGCTAAACTAAACCCATGCAACGATTCATAAACAACCTCCTGTGTTCAAAAGCACCTTTAATGGTTGTCTTACGCTATACATTAGTCGTCCTGGTCGTGATAATGGGCATGGCGAGATTAAGAATTATCCTGGTCTTACTCGCTTCTCCTGAATCGTACATGCAGCGGGATACACTCACTTATTACGTGATGGCAAAAGCAATCGTCACAGGATTGAATCCTTACCTGCCATTGAACGAGCTGGCACAGAGGTTTATTGGATCTGCTTCTTCCATGAGCCACCCTGCGCCCAGCACACCAACAACCGCACTCCTTTTCACCCCGGTATCTCTTTTCGGTTTCAGTAATTCCGTAATTATCTGGTCTATTTTTGAGTTAATTTTGTTAGCTGCAATCGCCTATTTACTGACAATTTTGTGGAATGGAAGACGAAATTTAACTGGGGTTGTTTTTATATTTATGTTATTGCTTGCTTGGTATCCGGTGATGGTGGACCTCTTATTCGGACAACTTTCAATATTGCTCACATTCTTGCTATTAACATCACTATTGTTCTTGCGAAAAGATCGTCACACCCTCGCAGGTGGACTGATTGGTCTCTCTGTGGCGACCAAGATTATATCCTGGCCTTTAATCATTTACTTCGCCCTGAAAAAAGACTGGAAGGCGTTTTTCTCCAGCACACTGACCGTGATCGGATTGAACCTGGTGGCTTTATTCGTTATAGGAATCGGGCCGATGACTGATTATTACCTCCGGGTGTCGATGCAGGTGTCGGCGATTTACCATGGTTTCTTGAAGAACTTTTCGTTATGGTCCATTGGTTATCGTTTATTTGAAGGCAGTGGATCGGCAGGGAAAAATCTCATCTCTGCACCACCGTTGATTGATTTACCAGGTTTGGCACCCTGGGTTTCAGCCGGGTTGGCAGTAACCTTTCTGGTGGTTGGGCTGATCTGGTCAATCAGATCACAGGATATCGGCATCGCTTTCTCTATCTTATTATGTGTAATTGTGGCTGTCAGCCCCATTTTCTGGGACCATTATTACGTGATCGTGATCATCAGTCTGGCGATACTTTTACATCATTTGTCAAAGCAATCCTTTCCAACCTGGCCAACGATTTTTTTCCTCATCATTGCCGGTATGCTTTTCTTATTTAATGAACGCATCGATGAGGTTATTTTTTTTCTAAACGGTGGCAAAGATTTGCTGGAAGCCAAAGGGAATCAAATCACATTTGCTTCCAGCTTGCTAGAAATTTTACCGACCATGGAATTGATCATCCTGACCATATTACTTAGGGGACTAAATATACCCAGAAACCAGGCTAAGAACCCTGAAGAATTAGTATATTTAGAAGAATAAGTAGCATATGGATACACAAACTATCATAATCTGGGTTTGACGATTCACAGAACCTTGGGTATAATCCGCAAGCTCGAGCATCAGAAATTGCACGGGCGTATCGTGTATTCACTTTCGTGATTATTTAGTCTGGAGGCAGGTTGTGGGCAACGTAGTTGATATCTCATTAGTTGTTATCTCGGTGGCGTTGATCGTCAGCGTTATTCTCCAAAGCAAAGGTGCCGGGTTGGGTGGTTTAACAGGCGCTGATACGGGTGGTATCTTCACCGCTCGCCGTGGTGTGGAAAAATCCCTGTTTTATGTGACCATTGCTCTCAGTGTGGTATTCTTTATCCTGGCAATCTTATCTGTCAAATTAACCTAAGCATCTTATCCTTGAGCGCTAAAGAGAATAACAGCTGCCATCGATTCAGGGGGGCTGGCAGGTATTCCGAAGCGCTCTTTGTTTTTAATTCATGATAATATTGACCTCATGAAAAAATTACGCTGGCCATTGTTGATTGCCATCCTTGCTCTGGCAGCCATCTCGATCTTGCTGATCAGCCAAAAACCAGGCACCCTGCAACCTATTGCTGCGCCGGTAGTACAACCCGCTGAGGGTGGGATTTACTCGGAAGGTCTGGTCGGTGCATTCATGCGCTTGAACCCGGTGCTGGATTACTTTAATGAAGCGGATCGGAGCGTGGATCGTTTGCTCTTCAGTGGGATGTTAAAGATCGATGATCGTGGTGTACCGCAAGCCGATCTGGCTACCTCATGGGGAATCTCTCGCGATGGCACGATCTATAACTTCTCGCTAAATCCAACCGCCGTCTGGCACGATGGGCTGCCGGTTACAAGCGATGATGTCATCTTCACCATTCAAATGATGAACGCGGATAACTCCCCCCTCCCTGCCGACATTCGCCAGTTCTGGCAGCAAATCGAGACCATCCGTCTGGATGAGAAGACGCTTCAATTCAAACTGCCTGAGCCTTTTGCGCCTTTTTTGGATTATCTGACCTTTGGCGTGCTACCTTCACATCTATTAGGTGATCTAACCTTTGATGAGATGGTTAACAACTCCTTTAACCTGCAACCCATCGGCAGCGGTCCTTACCAATTTGATCATCTGATCACCACCGAGGGTCAAATTACTGGCGTTGTTGTATCTGCATTCAAAGATTATTATCCTCAAGCCTCTTATATCAAGCAAATTGCTTTCCGCTATTACCCGGATGTTGGTACTGCATATTCAGCCTACAAAGCCGGGGAAATCGACGGTCTTAGTGATGTGACTCAGGAAATCCTAAACGAAGTACTGAATGAACAAGGGCTCAATCTATACACCACCCGTCTGCCTGCCATGACCCTGTTGTTATTGAACCTGGATAGCCCCCAGGTAACCTTCTTTCAGGATGTGAATATTCGCAAGGCACTCATGCAGGGTCTGAACCGCCAGGGGATGATCGATAGCTTACTTCATGGGCAAGCTATCCTCGCCGATGGACCCATCTTCCCTGGCACATGGGTATATTTTGGCGGGATCGAACATTATTCCTATCTTCCCAACCAGGCAATCGCTTTGCTGCGCGAGGCTGGTTTTACAATTCCCGCTTCGGGCGGGGATGTGCGCACTAGCGAAGATGGAACACGACTTTCGTTTGAACTGTTATATCCAGACGATACTGAACACGCTGCGTTGGCAAATGCCATCCAACGCAATTGGGCAGCCTTGGGTGTTCAGGCGGTGCTGACTGCACTGCCGTACGACCAGCTTGTTTCCGAGCATCTTGATACTCGCAATTATCAGGCAGCTTTGGTGGATTTGAACCTTTCACGCTCCCCCGACCCAGACCCCTACCCGTTCTGGCACCAGGCGCAAATCTCAAGTGGTCAAAATTATTCCAAATGGGATGATCGCCAGGCAAGTGAATATCTGGAACAGGCACGCATCACGACAGACCTGACCGAACGTAACCGCCTGTATAATAACTTCCAGGTGCGCTGGAGCCAGGAGCTACCCGCGCTACCCTTGTACTATCCGGTTTACACATACGCGGTCAATAGTGATGTACAGGGAGTGAGCATTGGTCCCATTTTCGACCCTTCGGATCGGTTTACTCACATCGCCAACTGGTACCTGGTCACGCGCCGAACGACCGGAGAAGAGACTGCAACACCCACTCCGTAACTTTGACCTGTTGGTTGAGTTAATCTCTCAAACCTCAGATTTATCTATAGATTTCTTCACCCTCAGGATATCGGGAAACTCATCCACAAATACTTGCACTATCTTTGGGTCAAATAGTGAGCCACTGGCTCCGCTGATCAGGCGCAAAGCATCCTCAACCGAAATCTCTTTCTTATATGGCCGCGACGTCGTGAGAGCATCAAAGACATCCGCGATGGCACAAATACGCGCTCCCAATGGGATTTGCTCTCCACTGAGCCCATTTGGATAACCTGAACCATCCCAACGCTCATGATGATTCAAGGCGATGCTTTCACCCGCTTGTAAAATAGCCAAAGGTGAGTTTCCAAGGATCTCAGCACCGATGATTGTATGGCGTTTGATCTTTTTCAGCTCTGCCTCTGAATATTGCCCTTGTTGGAGCAGCAACCCTTCGGGGAGTCCGGCCTTGCCAATATCGTGTAATTGACTCGCGGTTGAAATGATCTGGACTTCATTTTGTGTCAGACCCAGTGCTCGCCCAAGCACCTGGGTATATCCCTTGATGCGCTCCAAATGGGCTAGATTGCCACCTTCGCGATATTCAGCTATATAAGCCATACGCCAGATGGCATCTGCGAGCTCCTTGTGACTATCGAAAGAATACATGCTTCCATCCTTTCTAATATCCTTATGTAACATATCTTGTCGAAAAACGTTTATATATGGTAAAGTTAAAACAGAAATATTACCAATATTTTACAACACTTCGTCATTGACGTATAATCTTTTTATTAATTTCCTATCATAATTGTCAGTATGAATTGATACGGTTCAGTGTTATAATTTTTTTAGCTCAAGGGACCCTGTTGATCAACCATTTTTGACTGGTAATATATAAACTCGAGAATGAGCAGATGCACTGAGGAGAGATGATATTTCCATGTCTTCGGGGGATCAACACCGAACAGTAAATATTATCATAGGTTGATAAATAAGACTTATATGTCTAATTGGCGTAATAAAACTATGTTTCACCACCAGGTTGGGCAAACCCTTGTAGAATTTGCCCTTGTTTTGCCATTATTTGTTCTCATCATTGCAGGAATATTTGACTTAGGTCGTGCATTTTACGCTTCCATCACTATTACGAATGCAGCGCGCGAGGGAGCAAGGTATGGAACACTGAATCCTGATTATTCTCAAGGGATGTGCAATGCCGCACTGGTTGAGGCTGACCTATCGGGTGTTGTCTTGTCCTACAGTAATGTGGATATTTCCTGCAACACTACCGTAACCTGTTTATCTACTGGCACATCCTCGGCTGGGTGTTCGCATAAACAACCACTGAAGGTCACAGTTAATTATAATTTCACGGATATGATTCTTGGTTTCTTTTTCCCAAGTGGAATCTATATGGAACGATATGTGGAGATGTTAGTCCCATGAAAGCAAATTCAAACCGTTTTAATCTCGGACAGTCTATTGTTGAACTCGCTCTATTGCTTCCTGTCCTTTTATTACTCGTGGTTGTCACACTAGATCTAGGAAGGGGTATTTATTATTATAGCGTGGTTTATAATGCAGCCCGTGAGGGTGCCCGCTATGGAATTATCTATCCCGATAATACTGTTGGCATCATTGAAAAAGCAAAAAACCTGGCAATCGGTCTAGATCAAGATCAGTTAACCGTCATACCATGCGAATGTGGTAAAAACTGTATTAACGATAATTCTTGCCCTGTAAATGCAATAAATATAATTAAAGTCACGGTTAGATATAACTTCCTTCTGGTTACCCCAATGGCTAATTTAATAACTGGCAATGATGAATTTCCCTTGGAAAGTACCTCCATGATGGCAATTGAACGTTAATCGGGAAAGGAAAAACACCATGAATCCCAAATTCCAAAAAAAAGAACTAGGGCAGAACCTGATAGTCTTCGCAGTCATCATGGTTGTGTTGGCCGCACTAGCAGCTTTGGTGATCGACGGTGGTTTTGCATATACAAAGAGGCGTGAAGCACAAAATGCTGCCGATGCTGGAGCTCTTGCGGGCGCTGAGGCACTATGTTCCGGAAATATCGAACAGGCTGTACCGCAAGCAAAAGACTATGCTATTAATCATAATGGCGCGACCAGTGCAGAAGCATTATTAGGTGAAAAGGTAATCACCGTAACAACGACCATTCCCCATCAGACATTCCTCGCTGGTATATTTGGCAATGAGGTCCTTACTACGACAGCTACAGCTAGTGCAGGGTGTTATGTCCCTTGCGAGATTGAGGGTGTATTACCGGTTGCCTGGGCGTGCCAACCCCCAGCGGGTGGAGATCCCAATATTACAGAGTGCGGAATTGAGTATGGGACTATCGGTGAGCCCGGTCCACTATACATCATAATGGACTCAAAAAGCTTGAACGATGATTTTCACTGCCAGGATCCAATTTCCCATCTACCACCTGAATATCTGGATTGTGACCTGGATGATAATGAAGTCAACGATCTTTGGGCAGGTGGTAACCGCAGCTGGCTAGATTTAAGTGGGGGTGGAGGTGGTGCCTTTGATTTGCGGGATTGGGTATGGAATGGTTTCGACGGAACGCTGAAAGACCACACGTGGTTTGGTGGGCAGGCTGGTGTCGAAAACACTGTCTTCCAGGCTGTGGATGATATCCGTGGCACGATTGTCTGGCTGCCTGTATTCGACTCCATCTGCACAGGTGTTCCTAATACCAACTGCCCGGAAAGCTATCATACAAACCCACCAGACGAATGGCAGGACACCCTCGTCCTCTCTGGTGGAACAAGCCAGACATACTTCCATGTCATCGCTTTCTCAGCTTTCAGAATCACTTGTGTGGAAGCCCCTGGAGTTCCTGGTCATCCTGATTGCCCAGGAAAAAATTTGGCGATAGCACAAAATCCACAAATTCCTGAAAATACCAAGACTATTGAAGGATATTTCGTAGAGGATTATGGCGGATCTGGCAAATGTGAAGGACCAGATACTGGCGTTTATACAATTTATCTAAATCATTAACTCAGGATGGTCACCTAGAATAGTCGAGTTTTCATTGGAATCATGATTGTTTTTACGGGTGTCGGTCTGCTCGGGCTGAGTGATTGGTTTGATACAGGCTCTTTTACCGTAGTATTGGTTCGATAAAGTCAGAAGGCAAATCGTCACCATTACAGACCATCTGACCAATATTTTTTTTAATTCTGGTATACATAATGCAACGGATACCGGCGTTCATACCCGTTATCAATACCATTAACCCAGGAGGGTCAACTTGAATCGTCGCGTTCTCATTGGAATCATTATCGCAGTGGTAGGTGTGGGTCTAATTGCCCTTGGTATCCTGGCGATAAACACTGTGGTGAAGCAAAGTTTCGCTCCACCTGTACAAGCAACCCCGGTTGCAGAAGCCACGACCGAAATTATCATTACCACCCATGATCTGGCGATTGGCTCAGTGATCAATCGGGAGGATGTACAGACCGCCACAATCCCCGTCAGCCTGGTGCCCAGGGATGCATTACCTTCCATCGAGGCAACCCTCGGAAAGTTTACGATGGTCCACCTGATCCAGGGAGAAATGGTGCTCCAGCACCACCTGGCTGATCCGACCAACATCTCTCATGATATTGGTTATATCCTCACGGATGACCAGGTGTTGATGGCATTTCCGTCCACTGACCTGATGAGCGGGTTGGGCGTTTTACAGCGTGGAGATAATGTCGACATCTTTGCGTCCATGACAGTGGAAGTCAGCCCTACAACCATTGCTCCTGCCACTGGAGGTACCACAGAACAGCAAGAGAAGATTACCCGGCTGTTCACCTTTGATGCTTTCCAACGGGTTAAGATTACCGCCATCGTTGCGGATGTGGTGACTGAATCCAATGCATCCGCGCCCGCACAGGGAGGTGCAGAACCAACTCCGAATCCGGCTGACGTACGGGTTAGAGCCTACCTGCTTGCGATGACAGCACAGGACGCCCTGGTGTTGAAGCACATGCGTGATACAGGGGCGATATTTGATTTCGTCTTACGCTCACCCACCTCCAATGTGCTATTCGATGTCAGCCCTGTCACCGTGGAATATTTATTACAACGTTATGAACTCCAGATCCCGAAGTAATGTGATCGGTCTTCGCATATACAACAGTCCCATATTATCGAACGGTACTGAATAGAGGTGTTTTAGTATGAGTCCAGCCAACAGACAAACCCGTGTGGTAGCCCTATGCGAACCCGGCGCCACACTACAACAAATCACTGAAGCATTGAAATCACAAAATGAATTCGTCCTGGTGGATGTTTTAGCCACTAAAGAGATGCTGGCAAGGCAGTTAAGGGCAGCTGAGCCGGAGATCATCCTGGTGGATTCACAGCTCGAGAGTGAATCAACGATGGATATCATTGATGACATCGCATTACAATTCCCCGAAGCAGCCATTGTTGCCATCCTTCCGACGAATGATCCTTTAATTGCGCAACAAGTGATGCTGGCTGGGGTGCGTGCATTTCTGATTGCACCTTTTTCCCAAATCAATCTGGTGAGTACGCTCCGTCGGGTATCTGAGCTGGAGGGACGGCGCCAGCAGACCAAGTCATATATCCCTGCTGCGGTAGCTGAAGCGACTCGCCCCTTGCATTCGGTCACGGTATACAGCCCACGCGGAGGCACAGGAGTTACCTCGATTGCTGCCAACACCGCCATCGCACTGGCAGAAGAGACAGGTAAAAAGGTGCTCTTATTCGAAGGAAAGGTGTTTTTTGGTCACCTGGAAGTCATGCTAAACCTGAGAGTGCAGAATTCAATATCTGACCTGATCCCTCATGCTACAAATTTGGACGAGGGATTGGTTAGAGATGTTGTTACGCCTCACCCCTCCGGCATTCATGTGCTCCTGGCGCCATCCAACGTCCAAATTGCCCAAGGGATCCGCGCTGAAGATATCTACAATGTCTATATCGGCGTTTCACGCCTGTATGACTATGTCGTGGTGGATGCAGGTGGACCTTTGAATGACATTTCGGTGACGTTAATGGATGCCACCGATCGTATTTTGCTGGTGACCACACCTGACCTTGCCAGCCTGCACGACACCAGCCGGTTTTTACAATTAAGCCGGTCACTAGCTTATCCGATGGAAAAAATCCTGATGATACTGAACAAAGCCGGGGTCGAGGGAGGCGTCAGGCTGCATGACATCGAGTCGGTCCTGCATAACCAGGTTTACCATCAAATCGCCAATGACCCTGCCAAGGTATTGCGAAGTATCAACCGTGGAATTCCATATCTGGTGTATTACCCACACAGCGATGCCAGCAAATCCATCCAGCAGCTTGCCCGGAATCTTGCCTCAATAAGCTTGAGAGAATTGGGGCATGAAGGGATGCCGGCACAAGGAGAAAAAAGTGGACGCGAAATGTTGCTGGCTTCAAGCCGCCTGGGGTAAAACGATCACTCAGGTCAGATGATGTCCACTTTCACCCTCTTAATCGCAGTTGTTTCGGTCATTATCATTATCATCCTGATCGCATATGGGTTAGTGATCTTTGGGTTACGAGATGCGTTCTTCGCTGGTGAGGATATAGGTTCCCGCCTGGCAACTTATGTGACTCTGCCCGACGAACCGGACCAACGCCAGGTTGGTTTACGCCGGCGGGTTGGATTAGTACGTATGCGGTTACGGATGAACAATTTACTATCCGGACTCGCATCTGAAAAACTAAACCTTCAACTGATCAGCGCAAACTGGCCGATCACTGAGAGTGAATATGTGGTGATCCGGTATTCTGGGGTCATCCTGGCTTTCGGACTCGGGTGGATAATTTCGCGAATCGTCGAATCAGGCAGTGGTATGCTGGCTTTCGGACCAGGTTGGATGATTTCCAAAGGTCTCATATCAGGCCTCAGCCTGGCAGTCATCGCACTCTTCATCCCCGACTTGATGCTGAAACGTGCCATATCCCAAAGAAGGTTGAATTTCGGGAAACAGCTCGTGGACGTTTTAATCCTCATGACTGGTGCAGTACGCGCTGGCTATAGCCTGCCACAAGCCATTGAGGTAGTGAGCAAGGAGATGAAACAACCCGCATCTGAGGAGTTCCGCCGGGTGCGCCATGAGATAGGATTAGGTCTGTCACTCAGCCAGGCGTTAAACAACCTTGTCACCAGAATGGATAATAATGACCTTTACCTGGTTGTTACCGCGATCAATATTAATTCCCAGGTAGGAGGAAATATCGTCACCATGCTGACGGCAGTCACGGATACCATCCGTGATCGGGTACGATTATTCGCAGAAGTGCGCGTGCTCACCGCCCAGCAAAGGTTTGGCAGTTACCTGCTCACATTTATGCCTGTCGGGATGGCAGCCGCCATGTTTTTCCTTAATCCAGAATACATGATGCGGTTATTTGAGCCACAGATCCTATGTATACCCATTGGTGCTGTCTTCATGGTGATCATGGGAAACATCGCAGTCCGCCGTTTAGGTAAGATCGAGGTATGAGGTAAGTTTCATGCAGTTGTTCATGCAAATCACCATCAGTATTGCATCAGGCATAGCAGGATTGACCATCCTGGTATTGGGTGCACGCTGGCTGAGGTCAGGGTCGCTATCCAAACGCCTGGTGCAATATGTCGAAACGCCGTTGGAAAGCACTCACAGCCGTTCAAATACCATTCGGATCCAACCCAGAGTGATCACTGGCTCATTCTTCACGCGTGTTTTTATCCCAGGTATTCGTGGGATTGGACGCTTCTTAGGTCGATTGACACCAGGAAGTGTAATCGATGATCTGGCGCAAAAATTGCTCGTGGCAGGTAACCCAATGGGAATAGGGGCGCGCGAATTTTATGGGATCAGCCTGGCAAGCACATTATTAGGAGTCTATCTGGCATTCCTGGTATTCCGCCAGGGGAGGTCAATGCTTAATGTAACCTTGAGTATATTGGTTCTGATCCTGTTATATTTTTTCCCCAAGGTATGGTTGCAAAGCCGGGTCTCACGCAGGCAAAACAGCGTCAGAAAAGGGCTGCCAGATGCAATGGACATGCTAAGCGTGTGTGCGACAGCAGGATTAGGGTTTGACCAATCCCTCCAGCGAGTGAGTGAGCACTGGGATACCCCCATTGGTCATGAGTTTGGTCGTGTGATCAACGAAATGGAGATGGGTCTGACGCGTCGCGATGCATTACGGAATCTATCTGACAGGGTTGAAATCCGCGAGATTTCCAGTTTTGTGGCGCTGATCCTGCAAACCGAACAACTGGGAATGAGCGTCAGTGATACCTTGCATGCCCAAGCGGAACAAATGCGGATTGAGCGCCGTTTTCGTGCCCAGGAACAAGCACAAAAAGCCCCTATCAAGATGCTCATCCCGATGGCATTGTTGATCTTCCCTGCACTTCTGGCGGTGATCCTTGGACCAGCGATACCAACGATGATGGAGATTTTTAATAATCTATAAGCATGGGTAGATTATTACCAGCAGATTGAAAGATTTTTGGAGGCAGCATGAGTTTGAATGAAGCAGAATCGTACATAAAATCTCCTTTATTCCAGGAAGCGATGGACCATTTTCGAGTTGGAAAATGGGCTGAAGGTTTTACCAAATTAGGTGAAGTTGAAAAAAATCACCCCATGGAACCTGATTTGCGTGCCTTGCGCCAGGAGATGGAAGTACGCTCACGAATCACCGAATATGAGATTGAAGAAAATAAACGCCAAAGAGTCCAACAGCTAAGGAAATACGGTGCCAGGTTTTTCCTGGCTTTAGGTCTGCTCGTGGGTGTCTTTTTTGCGATCTCAACCTATTCAGGGTGGATACAGGGACAGATCGCCATTGCACAAACCGAACTCTCCGTAAATATGCTGCAAGCAGAATTGACCGTTGAGTTCCGTAATGCCCAACAATTGATCATCGCAGGTAAATCCGATGAAGCACTTGCAGCCTATGAAAATATAAAAACCAAAAATCCAGGATTCCCCGGGCTGTCTGAGGCTATCGCTCAAGCTCAAGCTTTAAAAGATGTTGAAGTGCAGTACACCCAAGCAATGGACCTGCTTCAATTGGGGGATACAGCTCAAGCCCTGTACCTGCTACAAGAAATCAGCCGGAAAATGCCCAATTACCGTGACGTCTCCATGCAGGTCAAGAGCCTGCAGACCCAAACTGAGCTGACATCCGTGTTGCAACAGGCTGACCGGGCATTCACGGAAGGACAATATGAGGATGCCCTGGCGGGTTTCGAATCCTTGCGCCTGATGGACCCATCCTACCAGACCGGTCATGTGGAAGAATACCTTTTCCAGAGCTATATCAAGGCAGCGGAATCACTTCTAGCTTCGCCGGTACCTTCCCTGGAGACGTTGAAAAAAATCGACGATTATTTCAGCAAAGCTCTGGCGCTACGACCGTTGGACCGTGAAGCCCTGGCATCTCGTACTCAGGTTCGCCTGGTGATTGAAGACAGCATGATCGGTGATTACCTGAAACAGGCACAGGAAGTACTCGTCAGCGCACCGGATTCGATGGAAGCACAAAAATCGGCTGAGCAATATCTTGGACTGGCGCTGGCGGTCCGTCCGAATGACCCCGAAATTTTAATTCAATTTCAGCTTGCCCAAGCGTACATCCAGGCAGTGAACAGTTTTGCCAGCAGTAAATGGGATGTGGTGATCGAGCAGCTTGAATATGTGATTGAGCAACAGGCTGGCTATGCCAATGGAACCGCCATCCAAACCCTGTTTGATGCTTATATCGCGCGGGGTTCGGATTATATTGCAGCTGGTGAATATCCACAGGCTTTGGATGATTTTCAACGTTCTGCAGTCTTAGCTCAGCAGCTTCCGGAATCAGATACATTATCCTTCGAAGCCCAGACCTATATCGCTGAGTCTCAAGGATTGCTCAATCACTACCAGGAAGCGGTGCTCATTTACCAGGATGCATTAAACACGATCGGTCTACGCGAACGCATCGTAGCATTGAATAATTCACTCACGGATAGCCTCGTATATGCAGAATACATTTCCAGTGCTGGTGATTACCAGAGTGCTTTTTATGCGTACCGCAACCTGATACGCAACCGGGTGCGTGCCTACGACCAGACCACCGTGGTCACCATTAAAAGTGGTGATTACATCACCATGCTTGCCCACCGTTACAACACAACGGTAGCTGCCATCCTATCTGCAAACCAGATGAATAATCAGCCTCGCTTAACTCCCAATACACAGCTGATCATTCCGACCCTTCCATAAATATTCCCTGGAGATTCAGGTATGTTTACCAACCGACCAGCAAAGAATAATCGCTCGGCTGCCCAAAGTGAATATGATTTTTTAGCTGAAGCACAGACCATTGCAGGCAGCGAGTCGATCTCCAACGATGCATACATGATCCGAGAGCGTGTCCAGCGCAGGTTGCTGACCGAAGCGGATGGCGAGGTCGATCTCTCCCATATCCCTCAAATGCATCAGATGATAGAAACGCTTTTCAACCGGGTTTTGGCGGAGGAAAATTTGCTATATACCCGGGCTGTTCGCAGTCGCCTTCTGGATTGGGTGATCTCAGACATCCTTGGATTTGGTCCCCTGGAGCCTCTTCTTCAGGAGAGTACCATCACTGAAGTGATGGTTAATGGTTTTGACAATGTATACATCGAGCGTCATGGGAAGGTTGAGAAAACCCGGGTCACATTCGAAAATGAAGCTCATCTGATGCGGATCATCGACCGAATCGTTGCACCTTTGGGGAGAAGAGTGGATGAATCTTCACCCATGGTGGATGCGCGTTTACCCAATGGGTACCGTGTTAACGTGATCATCCCACCTCTATCCCTCATCGGACCAATGCTGACCATCCGTAAGTTCGCCCAGACGCCCTTCACCTCCCAGGATTTGGTAGCCAATGGAACACTCACCACCGCGCTGGTCAATTTCATGAGGGCGTGCGTGGAAGCCAGGGTGAATCTCGTAATATCCGGTGGTACCGGCTCAGGTAAAACCACCCTCCTGAATGTAGTCTCTGCTTTCATCCCCAGCAATGAGCGTATTATTACCATCGAAGACATCGCTGAGCTACAGTTAAAACAGGTGCACGTAGGGCGCCTGGAGAAGCGTCCATCCAATGTGGAAGGTAAAGGCGAAGTGACCATTCGCCAGCTGGTGATCAACTCCTTGCGCATGCGCCCCGACCGTATCATCGTGGGTGAGGCGCGCGGTGGAGAAGCTCTGGACATGCTTCAGGCGATGAACACCGGTCACGATGGCTCCATGACCACCATCCACTCCAATAGCCCGCGCGACACGCTGCGCCGTATTGAGACCATGGTATTGATGGCAGGGCTGGAATTACCCTTGCGTGCCATTCGTGAGCAGGTATCTTCAGCCATTGAGCTGATCGTCCATATGGAGCGCATGCGGGATGGCACCCGTAAAGTCGTCCATGTAGCTGAGGTTCAAGGCATGGAAGGGGACACCATCCTGATGCAGGACTTGTTCCTCTTCGATCAAACCGGTGTCCAGAATGGGCGGGTAATCGGTTCGCTAAAATCCACCGGGTTACGTCCCAAGTTTGCCGAGAAATTTGCGATTAACAATATTGAACTGCCGGCAGATATTTTTAACCTCGGGACGACCCTCTAGCAAAACGTTATAACCGCTGAGGCAGTACTGCAATCCATTCAAGCTTTTGCTGCAAATAGCAGCAATCCGTGTGGAGTCAAGGTACGCCATTTAGCAATCGCCTATTTCACCACTTGGGAGAGATACCTTTCCAAGACCCGCATGCAACCTTTTCAGCTACCTTCAACTGGGTACTCGAAAATTACCTGGACTATGGGAAAAATTTGAAATCTCAAATGTTTCTCTCCAATAAACAATTCCCTAAAAATATTGTCTCTCATTCATGGTGAATGTCCCGCTATATCCAAAATGTGTCAAATTTTATTGCAATTATAAAGTATAGTAACAATTGATGATTGACATTTAATAATATAAGATATAAAATTATTCTTGTCTAGCAGTCTATCATCAACCAGTTATCTATCATCAACCAACCAAACACATACAATTCAGGAGGATATATTATGAAGAAACGAACCGTAATTGCAGTCATCACTGTGGTCGGACTGTTGATCGTTGCATTTGTCAGCGGCAGTGTCTTTGCTCAACTAGATTTAACCAGTTCCAGCACTGGTGACTCTAACACAGCTCCATTATCTACGGGAGTAGAAGCTGCTCCAGGGGCTATGGCGCAGGCAGGCGGCGAGATGGCATACAGCACCGTCGACGGTAAAGCACTCGATTATATTGCAGTGGATGTGAATGAGAGCGAATTTCATGTTGCCACTATTGATGGCCCTGTACCATCGAGCAACTCTTCGGATACAGCCCCTGTGGATGGTTCATATTATAAAGTTGAGCCAATGATAACCAAGGCAGAAACAGTCCCTGACGCACCCACATATAATAGTACGCTGCGATTCGTTGGAAGCACATTAAGACCACGAACGAATGATGTTAACTACGGTGTCACAGGTGGTGGTGGGTGTGTCAACGTCATAGTTGGTAATGCCCTTTCAGTGTGGAATTTACCATTAGCTCTACCCAGTGGAACCCAAGTCGAGTGGCTGCGTATGTACTATTACGACAATGATGCCGCCACAACGATGTATGGCTGGTTCACCAAGTATGACCTGTATGGCAATCTTGTACAAGAATGGGCTATTCCATCGGCGACTAGCGGATATAACTATACAGATGTCGAAATTACCCCGGCTGAAGTAATAAATTATTCACTATATTCTTATGTGATCAACTGGCGACCCGTCGGTATTGGCACTGATTTGCGGCTGTGCGGATTCCGCCTTTTCACCACCGTATGGGGCTACAATTTTATTCCAATGATAAACAAGCGCTAGATTAAACACCGGTTTACAGCTATATTCTGACCAGTTATCTGACCACATCGCGACTGACCAAGCTAGCTGAACAATTGAATATCCTTGCAACATGATTTCCATATAAAAATAGACCTCACAGGATATGAAAACCTGTGAGGTCTTCTATTGTTGAAATCCACTTTAACGGATCATCTTGTGGGGTGAGAGCACCTGTTCCATCTGCTCACGGGTGAGGCAGCCCCCTTCGATTGCACCTTCCACCACCGGCTTGCCCGTACTGAGGACTTCTTCAGCAATCAGGGTGGCTTTCTCCTACCCCCATAATGGTCGATGGTAGGTTTCAAAATAAAATGCTTCTCCGATCATTCACCAGCTTGTTCAAAGCAATTAAAGGAGAATATCTTCAGGTTCTGGTCCACCTGGACTGCCAGGTATTGGCTATCATAGGACCAGTCGGTCTCAATTGCGGTGCCATACGCTCCTATATCCAATGGATATAAGTTGCCAGGCTTAACATCAATGATCCACACAAAACCTTTCCCATCGATATACGCAATCTGACTCTCATCCGGCGACCAATTGAGCTGCCCGACCAGGTCAGCATAGGCAGCCGGTATTTGTGCTGGATGATTGGTACGCACGGACCACAGATCCCATTTACGCTGGATGGGGTTGCCTGTCAGGTTGGAGAGACCCGATATCACGTTGAAATCCATTCCTTGCATGCAGTCGATTCCACAGGAGGTCAGAACTCTCAGGCGATCTTCAGTCACCCACTCAAGAATGGATTTTTGGCTGGAAAAACCATCTGTCCGGGCAACTTCGCCAGGGAAGAGATCTTTTGATGCACCCCCATCTGGATAAGCCAATCCAATGGTGTACAAGTTATCGCTCCGGCGTAAGCCCAGGTAGGCAATGATGCTGGCGCCCGGAGACCAGGTAAGCTCACCCGCTTCCTGAGTCGCCAGGCGTACAGGTAGGTCGAATGCTGGTGCTGACAGGCTGTTCAGCTCGCCCACATTCCAGCTCGATCCCTGCGTGGAAGCAATATAGGCTACCGTATCTGCAACCGGAGACCAGGAGATCAGGTCTCCCTGGGGGCGTTCGACACGGATCATGCCATGCTCCGCCACCAGGCAGGCTTGAGGCGAGATGACCTGTAACCCCGGGACGCTGGAAGTAGGCGCCGGGGTAGGAGTTGCCTCACCAGTTTCCGCACCCAAAATGCTGCACGCAGTTACGGTGAGAAGAATACTAATATATACGAACAATAAACGAATGAAAGATCGTGAGTGCATTCCTTTTTCTATAAAGATATCATTCCATAAACTGGTTTAATATAATGCAATTAATTCTAAGGATACTTCTCATTATCTCGGAGATGATTACAACGATTGCCTTATTAGATTATCCCATTAAATAAAAAACCTGCCTCGTGTGAGGCAGGTTTTGGTGACAAAGTTAGTGATTCAATTACATAGGGATGACGTTGGCAGCCTGCAGTCCTTTGGGGCCTTTCTCGATGGAGAACTCCACCTTCTGGCCTTCCTGGAGCGACCGATAGCCGTCAGATTGGATCGCAGAGTAGTGCACGAAAACATCCGCGCCATCGGGCTGGGAAAGGAATCCGTAACCCTTGCTCCCGTTGAACCATTTGACTGTGCCGATAATTCTTTCAGACATTGAATTTACCTCCGTAAGGTATGAAAAAAGATATGTGGTGCGCCTTCAATTCCATCGGAGCAGTCAAAATAAAACAGCCCAAGGAGCGAGCCTTGGACCGTCTTTTTTACTTCTTCCAACGAGAACTTGCTGGCATTCCTACAAAAGACGAGTATACCAGGGAATCGTAGAAAAGTCAAGCTCTTGACAGCTCTAACACTTAGCTCTAACAGCACTCTAACAGCACTAATTGAGAGAACTTTTTGAGAGAACCACAGGCTGAAGGCGGAGCAGAAAGCCCGTACCACCAGGTAACCTGGCTCGGATTTCAGCACACTGATGTTTGACCAGGTTTGCAGCATGGATGCAGGTAAAGGAGGTGTCGTCGGTTGTCTTCGTAATGCACGGCATTCCAGGAAGATCAGCATAAGGTAGCGATACCCGGTTCCAGGCGATCATTCAACCCCCTGCTCCGGCTGCCAATGCCCGTTCGATGTCCTTAGCCCGGTGGTAGGCAGAATGACCGAGGAGGTCGTAAGGCCATTCCAGTCTGCGCTCTCTACCGCTGAACCATTCATCAGGAGCCGCTTTCAGTACTGCCAGCACATCCTGCTGAACCTGCCTGTGCCAGGCCAGAACTTCCTGGGGCGAGCGATCGCGCCAGCGCAGGTAGATGAGATGGTTGGCGTCGTTTTCATCCAGCCCGCGCTCCTCTGGCGGGCGGCGCTGCCCCCTGGCAGACCTGGCCACGTCTGCCTTCCAATGGGTAATATGGGTCAGGGCATCCTTCACAGTCCAGGGATCTTTGCTCTCAGGCCGTAGCAGGAGCTGATTCCAATTCTCCGTGGAAAGGTTTGCCACCAGATGCTCCAAGAGCTCGAACTCCTGAATTGTGCGTTGGATGACTTCATCACGGTTATGCCGCATGGCTTAAGAAACCTCCTACCAGTCCAACAATCATGGCGAAGCTTGATTCATGCTGATCGTACGATCGTAATCAACCTGATGCATCATCCAGGTCAACATGCTGCAGGAAGAGGCTAAACTGCTCCTGGGTCGCCACCCCAC
>Ga0154901_159_pt1 | contig 20034 bp, 18 predicted proteins | sample Rifle2008BG19ft_FD_105873 | JGI IMG/M metagenome (GOLD analysis project Ga0154901, IMG submission 105873) | Chloroflexi bacterium RBG_19FT_COMBO_49_13 | reverse complement strand
ACCACAATATTGATAGTTATCCAAACTTTTAATCTCATATTCTCCTCGATTTCATCTTCTTGGCTCAAACAGGTCGATCCCATCCATCCGTGTTCCAAACCAATATCGCCCTGTCTTATCTTTTGCCATGGTTAATGTTTCTCCGCCAGCATACCCCGTGAATCCCTGGCGGTAGATATACCAGTTGGTTCCATCAAATTTCGCCAGCACACCACCTGCGGTATTGGGGATGGAAGCAGCAATCCAAAAAACCCCAGGTTCTAACTCAGCTACTGTTTCGATTGTCGAATACGGAAGGTGTGAATTGCTGACCCGCAAGGTTGTCCACGCATTGCCATCCCACAGGCTGATCCCACCCCCTTCGGTACACACCCATAACCTACCCATGGAATCAATCAGCAAGTCTGAAACACCTCCCCACCCCAGGTCAATCTCCTCTCGGGTAAAGCTTTGCCATTCTCCTGAAGATGGATCGTAAGAAGACAATCCAGAAAGGGTGCCAAACCAGACCACATCTTTTGTCTCCACCGATTGAACCGCGATGGAAAAAACGACGTTGTCCACCAATCCCGAAGCCTCTGCTGTGAAAGCATCCCATGCGACACCATCGAACATGGCAGCTCCATTTTTCGTGCCAATCCAAATCCGATTTTGATCATCCACAGCAATGGCATTAATTTGCTCATTATCCAGGCCAAAGTCGTTAGCCCGATAGACAGACCAGTACTGGCCGTCATAGCTCGCTAACCCGGTAACCGTTCCGAACCAGAAAACTTCCTCATGATCTTGAGTCACTGCCAAAACATCCAGGTTGGGAAGGGGAGAATTTCCCGGGTTATACACTGTCCAATCATCCAGCACATCCTTACCACTGGCGGCTTTCCAGATGGCAGCACCGCCTTCCGTTCCAATCAGCATCCTCCCATCCGGTAATGCCCACAGGTCATTTACCGCATCATTTGGCAAGCCAGAGGTGCTTGATTTCAACCCATACCAGCCAATGCGGTTAATGGCAATGACGACCTGGGATGCCAGCGCACCGACGATGAGTAGTCCGAGCAGACTGGCAGCAACGACGATATATCGCCGTGCGGGACGTGGGAACATATTATGGAACCAATCCCAGTACAATTCCTGCTCCCTGAGTTTTTCATAGCCTGCTTTTACAGCAGTTGAAGCTGCCAGGCAAAACGCTGGTAAAACCACCAGGGTATATTGAGGCCATTTGGTAGGCCAGAATAATAACGCCAGCAATCCGGTGATGATCCACACCAGCACCCAACGCCTGTGTTTCCTTTCCAGCCAGAGTCCAGGCATGGCAAGCAGGAAGATCAACCCATCAAATCCCAGATAGAAAAAAACCTCGGGGTGCCAGATGAATCCAAACGAGCGTGAAACCCATAAAAATGGCTGGTACCATGGGTATCCAATTTCCTGAACATGAGATCCCTGAGCATATTGAGCATGGAAGCTCAGCGATTCGACCAGTCGTTGGATGGGATCATGCCACAAGTAGGGATTAAAGGCAAAGAAAGCAACTCCCGCCAGGGATAAATATATAAAAATCTTGCCTGCCCTCTCATGTTTTTCCCAGATCAGCAGGTAAAGGATGACCAATAGGATGGGGAAATAGCTGTATTTTCCCGCCCCAGTGATACCCAGGGCGATGGCTGAAAGGATGAGCCACCTGTTCCGGGTTGACGATGCATGCACAAGCAGATAAAGGGCCAGCACACTTGTGAACAAGGGTAATGCTTCAAGGTAGGCCTGACTGGTATATTTCACCTCCAATGTTTGCACTGCCATAAAGCCACCTGCAAGCGGGTCAATCAATGCAACGACCAAAACCGCCAGACTGCCGAATAGCACCGAAACCAGTCTGGACAAAAGCAACACCTGATCCCAAACCACACCCCTGCCCAAAACCAGATATGTCAGCCCATATAACAATTTAACCAGAGGTGGGTGTTCGCTCGTGCCGCTATAATCGATTAGTCCATTGATATCGCCAGCCTGTATGAACCGGGCATATTGATATCCCGCCTCCAGATAGGGCGGTTCGTCAAAATCTACCGGAAGCTGCCAGGCAGACCACAGGCGCAACAAAAATCCAGTCATCACCACCAGAAGGATAAGTCGCCGGCGGGACCAAAATCGCTTTTTATTTTCTGCAGGAGAAGTCTGGTCAATCATAACGACTTATTATCACTTAACAACTCAAGTCACCACACACGTAATCGGACGATGACCATCATATGAACTGGGATCTTGAGGCTGGAAGGTATGCAACATCTATACGGTTAAGCTTTTCCGTATAGAAATTCAAGCCCCCGCCAGATGTCATCTGTCCAGGAGGGGTAATTGTGTCCGGCATTATATTCACGATACTGGAATGGATAACCCCTCAGGCTGAGCATGCTTTGCATCCGTCGGTTTGATACTAACAGGCCTGTTAAATCATATACGCCCACATCCAACCATATCTTCAACGGTCGCGGTTCTCCGTGCATAAGCAAATCAAAAACCACCATATCAAATCCCGCCCAGGAAAAAGCGCCAGATTGGCTGAGCACATGACCAAACACCTGAGGGATACGGGCACCAGTGTATAGCGCCATCAGCCCACCCATCGATGCCCCCGCCACACCGTAGCTTCCCGGTGAAGTGTTGATATTGATGAGATTAAGCTGCTTGTTTGCCAACGGTAATACTTGAGTCATTAAAAAAGCCAGGGTGGCTTCACTACACGCATATTCAACCATCCTTGATTTATGACCCCCGTTGTCTACAAAGGCAATGGCGAGAGGTTGAATCCGTCCCTCGTAGATCAGGTTATCAAGCATATAGTTCAAGCCCACTCGCTTAAGATAATCCTGCCCATCCCACACCACCATCAATGGCACCGGGTCTTTGACCGGTGGTTGGTACAGGTGGATTTTTCTAGTCTTCCCAATGATAAAGTACTCAGCGGAAATACTATAGCTTGTCACTGTCCCATGGGGAATCCTGCTTGTTTTCTGCGCCAGAGTGCTCGGTTTGTAATCAGGCATACAGAAAAAATTATTGTGACCACCCATGCCATTGGATGTGACGTGTGAGTTATTCGGGTCAGTCAGGCTTTTACTACCCATCAGGAAACCATATTCGATATAGGCATCTGAGGGTAGTGCAAGCTGATACGTCCACACGCCAGCTCCTGAGGGTACCATTTCAACTGGGTTCCCTGAATCCCAACCCGTAAAATCGCCCACCAGGCCTGGGGCATTTTCTCCATGCCAGACAAATGTGGCGATATTTCCATCAATGAGCGGAGTTCCTTCTTTTTTTAGTCTTCTTAAGACAGATTTTTGCATGGCATGCCAGACTCCTGAATCATCAGGTTGATTTTGAAAGGATGGCTCCTCCAAATGGAGCCAAAGAAAGATATGTTTGATCTACCTGAACATCACCAGGGTTTGTTTGCAGGAGAACCTTATCCCATGGGGCAGGCATTCTTAGTTTGTAGATGTTATGTGAAAGATTTAGCGCTACCAATAATTCGTCGTTATCACCCCGCGAATAAAGTAACTCATCTTCATCAGCAAATATAACCCGCACCTTTCCCCGCTTGAGGGATGCCTGATCAACACGCAGCTTGATCAGCCGGCGATAATAATCGAGTAACTCGCTGTCCTGGTCACTTCCCCATAGCATCGGCAGGCGTGATTCCTCTGGCAACCCTCGATCACCCTGGCGTACATCCCTCACCTGGGATAACCCGACTTCCGTCCCATAATAGATCACTGGCGCACCAGTCAACGTGAATTGGCACATTGCTGCCAGGCGCAAACGTTTTTTCTCACCCTCTGCAGCCCATAAGAAGCGGTTCATATCGTGGTTATCGAGGAAGGATGGGCGCGAAAATGTCTCCGGGAAGTAAGCTTCGTGCCGGGTGAGGAAACAGGCGAAGAGATCAGATTTCCAATTCCCGTAGGCAAATGTATTACGCAAAGCTTCCATCAAATTAAAATCTAAACACCCATCCAGACCACCGCTAAAATTTAGCTGTGCATCGGGAGGTTCTACCACCTCCCCGAATGTCCAGCTTTCGGGTTGTGTTTGCCGAGTCACCTTGCGAAAATCCGCCCAAAAATCATGGGCGGGTCCGATGGCATAATCCACCCGGTATCCATCCACTCCAAATTCCAGCCAGTACGCCGCTGCATCCAGCATATGCTGCCGCGCAGATGGTTCACGCAGATTGAGCTGCGGCAACTCGGGGACATCGAAGAACGACCGGTATTTATCCGGCCAATTTGTGAATGTATACCACTTACCGTAGGGGCTGTCTTTATTAGTGGTTGCAGCCTGGAAGCTTGGGTGGCGATGAGACACATGGTTGGGTACCAGGTCAAGGATGATACGCATGTTTCGTCGGTGCGCTTCATCCAGCAGGGCTCTCAGGTCTGCTTTGGTTCCTAAGCGAGGTTCGATATCAAACAGATCCGTGGCATCGTACCCGTGATGGCTTGGGCTGGGGAAAATTGGTGTCAGCCACAACACATTGACCCCCAGCTCGCTCAGGTAATCCAATTTTTCCAGGATTCCTGCGACTGTTCCCCCGTAAAACCCAGCTGGTGATTCAGGTGAAAGCCAGTCGTTACCCTTTCCAGGATAAAACCGGTCCACAAATATTTGGTAAATAATGGCATCATACGACCAGGTTGGGACAGGGTCATCGGCGATATAACAGGCATAGATCGTCCCATTATCCGCACAGATTTCCTCTCCTTGGGGTGTAGTTCCTGTAAGAAAGTATCTGAGAACAGTTCCTGGTGATTGTCCCGGGAGAGCTGCCCGGAACTTGCGGATATATCCCCATAAGACCGTATCCCATTCAACCCCCCACGCCTCCATAGGAGTTGCAAACCCATGGGTCGCCACGCCTGATTCCCCACCTGGGTCACTGCCATCATTTGTCCAATACACCCAGGCTTTATCACACGGGTGTGCTGGTCCGATGGACAAATCCAGTGTAATTACCTGTCCAGGGAGTGGATCAAGCGGAGATCTTGCATGAGAATGAGACACCCCCGCCCGGCGAGTGCGTACATGCTTGAGACGCAATTCCTCCGTAGCGAGGGTGCCAAAGATGAAATCTTTCATTTATCCTTTTACACCACCCAGGGTTAACCCACCAATCAGATAGCGTTGGAAATACATATACACAATCATCACGGGAACGATGGTCATGACTGCACCAGCGGCAAACAATCCCCACGGTACACTCTGGTTGTTGGCAATGCTATACATTCCAACCATGAGAGTCCGTCTGGCATCCGGAGCTGGTATTAGCACGGATGCGAATACGAACTCACCCCAACCGCCCATGAAGGCTAACAATGCCGTCACTGCCAGGGCGGGTTTCGCCATGGGTAACCCGATCAACAGGAAGGATTGGATCGGGCCGCAACCGTCAATCATGGCAGCTTCCTCAATTTCGATGGGGATCGTATCAAAGTATCCCTTAAGCAGCCATGTCGTGAACACCAGGTTTCCCACGACATATGCCAGGACCAACCCCCACAGGTTGGCGTATAACCCTAGCGCAGTAAGCAGCTGAGCTACAGGTACCAGGGAAAGTACCCCTGGGAAGGCCTGGATTGCCAGCAACAGGATCAATCCCGCCTGACGGCCGTAGAACCGAAAGCGAGAGAAAGCAAATGCGGCGGATGTTGCCACCAGCAAACAGGCGATGGTGGTAAAACCAGCCACAAAGGCACTGTTCCGCATCCAGGATAAGAATGGGTGTTGCTGCCCGGCAAGCATGATCTGGTAATTGTCAAAAGTAAATGCTGTTGGGATGAACATTCCCAACAGATTTAATGTATATAACCGCTGTCCCACCCGCCCGGATGCCAGAATTACAAACCAGATCGGATACAGCGCAAATAAGGTCATAATGACCAGGAAGAGATATTGGAACACGAGCACAAGAGTTTTAGGGCGCCGGTTCATTCGTAGGCTCCTTTCGTGATGCGTGTGATACGCAAGCTGTAAAGGGTCATGAAGAACAGGAATATGAATATGACCACCGCAAACGCACCTGCCTTGGCATATGCATTGAATTGGAATACTTGTTTGTATGCATAAACCATCACCAACTCCGTCGCTCCAGGCGCTCCAGCTCCACGGGACGGACCTCCGGCTGTGATTGCCCACACTGTGCCGAACATCTGGAAACCACCTACACCGATTGCACTCAATACGATTGCGGGTACGACGGCTGGGCGGATCAATGGCAATGTGATGTTCATCAATTGCTGCCAATAGGTTGCTCCGTCAATCTCTGCAGCTTCATATTGGTCCGCTGGAATCGATTGTAAGGCTCCCAGGATGATATTGAAGCAGAAGGGGAATGAAAACCACAGATTGACCAGGATGATGACGCCAAAAGCTACTGTAGGAATGGACAACCAGGTCGGTCCGGTTATACTGAATACCTTCAAAATTTGGTTGACCACCCCCACATCCCGGAAGAAGAATTGCCACACCAAAGACATAATGATGAACATGGTGGAAGCAGCCCATGGAATGATCATTATGACGCGGAAGAATGTCCTCCCCTTGATATAATCCGTATTCAATACCAGCGCCAGTGCCAGACCAAAAATATAGTTGATGGGCACGGTTATGATAACGAATAGGACTGTTCGGAAGACTACAATGAAGAAATCGCTTCCAGTTTGAAGCGAGGCGATCGCACCGGCTGCATCGATTACCCAGACAACCAATAAGGTTATCAATAACCCAATAATCCATACACCGATTCCTGATACGGGTCTGGTAAGACGTCGATCATAATATTTATTAACCTGGGCTGTTACAATAAGAGGTACAAAGCAAATTGCTAATTTCAACAATGCCAGCAAACCTGTACCCGTGAATAATTGTCCTACGAGGTTGATATAGTTTTGAAAAGCAGGTGTTTGGATTGAATAAGGAGTGCTTACCCCACTGGATTCCTTAAACATGGGCCAACATGTCGGTTCGATGATGTTGGTTAAAAAAGTACTGCAGTCGGGGTTTGGGTGATATTGGTTCCGGTTTGTAAAGGATATGAATACATTGTACGAGATCGGGTAGATATTAAAAAGTAAGATTCCCAAAAGTGTGGGGCCGATAAAAGCCAGGATCATTAATGCTTTTTTTCGACCAGACCAAGCAATCATTGCCTCCTCCTCTCCATTCTTACCTCTCCTCAGCAACTAATATTGGGGATATCAATCACTAAAAAAAGGGGAGGGGCGCTTATCGCGCTCCCTCCCGGATTGAATTGAGGTTACTTCATTTCTGCAATAGCAGCATCGATGGCTGTTTGAGCAGCTGTGAGGGCTTCCTCAGGTGTTTGTGAGCCATTCCAGATGGCTGTGGTTGCATCACCAACCGGACCCCATTGGGCACCTGCGAAAGGTGTATTTGCCATGGGGATACCCAGATTAAGAGATGCACCAAAGCCCTTGACGGCAGCCAAAGACTGAATCTGCGCGTCATTCAAAGCAGCTGTGTTGGCGGGGATGGTCTTATTGGCAAGAGAAACGGCTATTTCATTGGCAGCGTTGGTGTAGTACTTCATGACATCCAGTGCCACCGCAGCTGAGCCACGATCCACCGCGTTCTTGGTGATCATGAGGGTCTTGATTCCAACAAATGGTCTACCCATCGGGAGGATACCATAATCGATTCCCGCGGTTTCCAGGTCTGCAATCGCCCATGGACCAGTCCACCAGGCAGCGGCATTACCTTCGGTGATCATTGCCTTGCAGATATCATGGCTGGTTTCAGCCGGTGCATAGGCGCTAAATTCCTTGATCCAATTTCCTGCAGCCAGAGCTTCGGGTGTGTTGAGGTACGCCACGCCGGCATCATCAACATACTCTGGAACACCAAAACCGAAGTAGATCGGGGAAACATGATAAGCATCAGCATTGCCCAACGCCTGGTTGCACACCAGGTATTTGCCTGGGTTGGCTTCAGAGAATGCTTTTGCCTTGGCTAACAGGTCAGCAAAATCCATTGGGTCACTGGGGAAGTCTGCTTCGCTGGCAAGTGCTTTGTTATATACGATTGCAATACCTTCCTGGCTTTCTGGGAGTGCCCAGATCTTGCCCTGCCATACCACACCATTCACTGCCGCTGGCTCATAAGTGGAATTCAAGAAGTTCATATCCACACCTAATGAGTCCAGGTCGACGATGTTACCAACCAATGCCTGCCCACCGATCTGGTCATTGGCCCAACCGATGATGTCGGGACCTTCGCCAGCCGGGATGGCAACATTGAGGGCATCACTGACGTTTTCAGGTGCATCCAACACGATGGTGACATTTAGATTTTCAGCCATATATTTTGTAAAAACAGCCTCGATGGCGATCTTATAATCGCCAGACCATTGGTGCCAGATGGTGATGGTAACTGGCGTGGCAGGGGCTTCGGTTACAACAGGTGCTTGTGTTGTGGCAGTTGCGCATGCTGACAGTACAAAGGCGGCAATTATCAAAACTGTCAACAAACTCCAATATTTTTTAATCATTTTCTCTCCTATTATTATTTAGATATTTTTATATTTTTTATTATCTTTAGAATCAGATGATGATTGGCGTTTTAGTTACGTAAGTTGGGCTCCCTTCTTTATCCTCCTTTCCTCATTATATTATACATCGACCAGGCGATCCAGTGAAAGATTAATTGCCTGAACAACTGCTCCCATACTTGATGAGCGTCGTCCTAAAACAGCAGATGTAATCCTGACTACTTTTGCCGCTGATGGAAGGCTTCTTTCCATGACGGTTTTACGGATCGGTTCAAGCAATAGGTCTCCCATCTGCGAAACCCCACCTCCGATGACAACCATGCCAGGATTGAATAAATTCACCAGGCTGGCGATGGCTATCCCTAAATGGAAACCGGCATCCGTGATGATTTGTTGGGCAACAAGATCACCCCTCTGAGCTGCCGCAGCCACAGTGATTGCAAAAATTTTATCTGGGGAAATGGCAGAAAGTTGTGTTCGCCGGTTTTCCTCCACGGCTTCACGCGCTCTGCGGGCAATTGCCTGTCCTCCAGCCATCGCCTCTAAACAACCATGGTTGCCACAAGCGCATAATGGACCATTTTCTTGAATGGTGATATGCCCAATCTCACCTGCACTCCCTGTGGAACCCCGGAAGATATGTCCATCCAGTAATAAACCAGCACCTACGCCAGTTCCCACTTTAATATATGCCAGATTGCTTTCTCCACGCCCGGCGCCATAAGCCCATTCCCCTAATGCACCTAGCTCGGCATCATTTCCAATCGTGACTGGCACTTGCCATAACTGTTCAAGATGGTTGCGTATCGGGTACTCATCCCATCCAGGCATGATGGGGGGGGAACTCACTTCTCCAGATTCAACAACCACCGGACCAGGAACATCCACTCCGACTGCGGAAATCTGATTGATTTTTATATTTAACCGGCTTAGCAACTCAACCAGGCGATCATTGATATAAGCCAGGCATTTTTGAGGACCATCAGCCACAGAAAAAGGGTATTCAACTTCATCAAGCACATGCGCTGAAAAATCAGTCAGGATCATTCCTAGGTGGGTAGCCCCAATATCAATCCCCACGATGTATCCATAATGCGGGTTGATTGCCAATAAGATGGGACGTCGTCCACCTGTGGTTGGACCCGTCTCAATCTCATCCACCAGTCTCATCCTTTTCAGGTCATTGATGATACTCGATATTGCCGAACGGGTCAGATCCATCTGACGTGCCAGCTCTGCACGCGAAATGCCTCCCGGTGTGAACCGAATCAGGTCTAACACGACGCGCTTATTTACTGTTTTTCCTATCCGGTACCTGAAAGTTGTTGTTAGCGTAACCAATCGACCACCCTTTGTGGATCTGGGGGATTATTTGTGAATATTATAGCAAATAATCTGTACATTGTCAAGTAAATTAACAATAATATTTATAATAGTCAAATTCATTTACAAAGTATTTGGGTTGTTTTTTATTTTTTGATGATCAGCGTGCTAATTCATTACTTTACGAATATCTTTGAGGAGCAAATCCAGTATAATTTAGCTATGGAAAATTTTCACCACCTCACGGGTGTTTTTGCGGCTACGGTAACCCCTCTCAAACCGGACCTGTCCCTGGATGTGGATGGATTGACCACCTTGCTACAATTCCTGGCGAATCGTGGTTGTCATGGGGTTTTGCTCATGGGAACCACCGGGGAAGGTCCTTCATTTTCGATCAACGAACGATTGGCGGTTTATCAAGCAGCCGCCATGGCACGACAACATCTTCCTGATCTCCAGCTCCTGGCGGGAACAGGCACCCCAAGCCTGGACGATACGATTTTCCTCACCAGGGCTGCCTTTGATCAGGGTTATGATGGTGTAGTGGTACTGCCTCCATATTACTTCCGTAAAGCGACCGATGATGGATTATATTCCTGGTTCAGCCAGGTATTGGAAAAGTCAGTCCCATCGGATGGTTCTTTATTGGGTTATCACATTCCCCCCGTTTCAGGGGTAAGCCTCAGCCTGGATCTTCTAGCACGATTGAAGGACTCCTATCCGCACCAATTTATGGGGGTCAAAGATTCCTCGGGAGACCCGAATTGGGCACGCGCACTGGGAGATCGTTTTGGGTCTGATATGATCGTCTTGAATGGCAACGATCGTCTTTTCAGCCATGCATTGAGCTCAAAAGCTTCAGGATGTATAACTGCTATGGCAAATTTACTTTCTCCGCTCCTCCGGATGGTTTGGGACAATTTTCTAACCGGCACGGAAGATGAAATATCCCAGGATAAACTGAGTGCTGCCCGCGAGGTACTCGATCGTTATCCGCCTATGCCTCCCCTGATCAAGCTGATGTTAACCGGGTTGCACGGCTTCCCTTCCTGGAAAGTCAAGCCACCTTTGTTGGAATTCGACCCTGGTCAAGCGGAAGTTGTTTTATCGGAGTTTTTAGCTGCGGTGGATTGATCCGATAAAATGGCTACCCGCTCATCCCGTCCTTCACCTCTTATCATTTCCTTATTGGTTCTTTTCAGCCTGTCCATTTTAATTTTCCTCGGCATGTTGATCAATTTCATCCAGCATCCATCCACGACTACTACCATCACCAGCGTTTCATTGATTTCCACCCTCACCTTCTCACCCAGCCCAGCCCCAATAAATACGAGTACCATCACCCTGACCCCCCGCCCCACCTGGACCTTGCGGCCCTCCGCAACAGCTACCGATACGCCAACACCCTCACCTACCATCACCCCAACGTTGATCCGTACGATCACACCCGCCAAACCTGCCCTGCTGAATGACCGCTACGAGCTTAAACCCTGGGATCTGTCTGAGCAAGCCAGAACTTTGGAATTATTACATGCAAACACCATCCTTGTTCATACGGGCGCCTCATTCCGTACCCTCGCCTATGCTGAAGGGGAGGCCCATCTTCGCTTTCCCGAAGCGCTGGATGCCACTCGCTGGCGATGGGACCGTGCGTTCAATCTTCTCCGCGTACAAGATACTCAAGCCATGTCTGCGTATATTGGCCTGATCAGCTCTGGCATCTCATCCGGTCAGGTACGGTCCAGTGATCTTCCCAACTGGTTCAGCCAGAACGAATCCAGGTTCACTTTACAAATTTCATCTTCTCCCCCTCTACCGGGTGAGCTTGGCAGGAAATTGATTGAGATTTCAGGTCAGGGAAGTGCTTTTTTTTGGCTGGTTGAAAGCCCCACGGGTGTAAGCATTTATCCTTTGATCAATGATATTGATTTCGATCAACCCCACGAAAATGCCTATCTCTATGATGACCTGACGGGCGACAATACCCCCGATTTGGTGATTTATCGCCCTTCAACACCTGGCAATACCCTTTTTCTCACTCCCCATATCTTTGACCTGTCCGTCTTGCCACCGGCTGCATTACCTATCCAGGAACAGAACCCAATCGATTTCGGATTGGAACCTTTCCTTTCACTCGAAACCAGGCCTGCGGCTGGTGGCGGAAAAGAACTGCAGGTCACAACGATCCTCTTACCCGCCTGCCCTGCTTACATGTCTCAGACATACACCTGGAATGAGGATGTATTCGAAGTCTCGCCATTACAATATCAGCTTGTCCCAGTCAGCGAGCTCCTGGCGTACTGTGAGATTATTCTCGACACCGCCTCCGCTGGATGGGGTCCGGATGCGGCAATCACGGTTATTACGCCTCTGCTGGAGGTCTGGCCTCCTGAGAACGATATCCAGGGTCACCCATTCCCCCTCGATGCCCATGATCAATTAAGCTACCGGCTGGGGGTTTTGTATGCCCTGGCTGGGCAACCTGCAGAAGCTATTCAACACCTGACCGGGGTTGTCAATTCTCCCAGCGTTCCATCCTCCAGATGGGTTACACCTGCCCAGCAATTCATACTTACCTATCAACATCCACAGGATTTATTCACTGCCTGCCAACAGGCTCAGTTTTGCAACCTGCGGGATGCCTTGCGCACGATGGTGAAAACCAGTGACCTGGAAGATCCTTCCCAGGTTATAGCTTATTTGCAGAACAATGGAATCGCCCTCCGCTCGAGTGGTCTTTTCGATTTTGATGCCGACGGTCAGGATGAACGCTGGATGATCATCCAGCCACAGGCAGAAACCAAACTGGAATTTTGGATCCTTTCAAGGATGCTGGGTGGTGTTCAGGCAATATTTGTTCAGGTCTTCGAATCAGACGAGTCGTCACCTTATTTCCATGAACCCGCTGGTGTTGTACCCGTAGTTCAATTCGAGCTTCACACAGGTTTTGTCTTTCATCGCCTTCTCGATACTCAGGAAGCTTATATACAGTGGGTGGATGTGGAATATGCCCGTCCGACCATTATTCTCGATGGGTTTATCCAGGCATTGAATGCTTTGATGGATGGGGCTGATCCGGCATCAGTTCGTGAAACCTTGCTCGGGCTGATGAATTCGCCTCGTTTCAAAGGTGATTGTATCGCCTTCAACATCTGTGACCAGTTCCATTACACGCTTGGATTGGTCTATGATCTCCTTGGAGAAGGTGGGAATGCGATTGATGAATATCTGTGGGTCTGGCGTAACTATGGCAATAGTCCTTATGCCTTAATGACCCGCCTGAAGCTGAATTATTTCCCATTACCCACCTACACGAAAAGCCCCGTGCCGAGCAGAACCCCCACCCGCACTCGTACCCCATCATCGGCTACTCCAACCTCCACCCGAACAGTTACACCAATCAGGACGAATACCCCCACTTACACGTTGACCCCAACGGTTACGCCCACACCGTCCTACACCATCACTCCCTCGGAAACTCCAACTTCCACCATCACTCCCACTGACACAGAAACCAGCACTCCTACAACCGCACCCTGAGTTTTATTGGTTTTCTTATGAGTTATCCTCTCCAGCAATGGCGATTATTAATCACTTCCCCTTCACCCGGCGCATGGAATATGGCGGTTGATGAAGCCATCCTGGAAGCTGTCGAACAGAAATCATCCCTGCCAACATTGAGGTTTTACGCCTGGGATCCACCCTGTCTCTCTATTGGCTATGCGCAGCCATGCAATGATATCGACCCCTCCCGCCTGAACGACCTCCAGTGGGACTGGGTGCGCCGTCCTACAGGTGGGCGTGCCATCCTGCATACCGATGAGCTGACTTATTCTGTCATCACCCCCTTATCTGACCCCAGGGTTTCAGGCGGTGTCCTCGAAAGCTACCAGCGTCTTTCTTCAGCACTTCTGACTGGTCTCCACCGCCTGAACATCCCTGCCGAGTCCCAACCCAATCCTACATCTGCGAGAGGCAAGAAAAATGATGCTGTCTGTTTTGAAGTGCCGTCGAGCTATGAAATTGTCGTACGTGGTAAAAAATTGGTTGGCAGTGCTCAGGTACGTCGGAAGAATATGCTCCTCCAACACGGTTCTCTCCCTTTATGGGGCGACCTGACCCGCATCACTCAGGTGCTTACCTATCCAGATGAGCATGATCGCCTCGAAGCAGCGACACGCCTGCTTTCACATGCCACGACGACTGCAATGGTCCGGGGTGAAAATATAAGCTGGCAGGCTGCCACCCAGGCTTTCATTTATGGTTTTCAATCTGAATTAAATTTGGAACTTATCCCGGCTGATTTATCGGAGCAGGAAAGTATTCGGGTAGAAAAACTGGTCCAGGAAAAATATACCCATCTCTCCTGGCTTGAACGGATTTAGTGTCTAACTAACCTGAATGATGGACTACTTCTCCTGGTTGACGAACGACACCTGCGCGTAACCCAGCTTATTCAACAAGCTCTCCAAATAAGTCTCCGCATTCACCAGGGCTTGCTCTAAGATTCCATCCTCAAGCGCAGCTTGCCTGATCTGATCTTCAGCGGCCTGGCGGGCTGCCGTCTCCAGGTTGATATCCCCATGTCTCAATAGTCCTGTTTCGCGGTCATATACATAAGACTTGTCGTTATCCAATGTGGCTACAAAGATTTCGGCTTCTGGGAGATGGAAAACCAGCATCCCATCCTCAATCACCAGGTCTTGAGAGCGAATTTTACTCAGGTCGATCCCGGCTATCACATAACCATGACCCACAAACAACAACCGGTCACCAAATAATGGTGCCAGTGCATTCTGCCCGACTTCAGCTGTGATGACTTTCTCCACCGTATATTGGATGGTCTCCAGGCGTGCCAGCGGGCGAATTTGGTTAATGATGGTTACCGGGTCAGGTAAAATGGTTGGAGTTGGGTGCAGGATCCGAGCTACCTGGGTGCTTAATTCACTCGTCATCGCGCTCACAGGCTGGACGGCGCTTTGAGTGGTTCTCTGGACGGTCAGCACCACACCAACCCCGACCCCAATCAGCACCACCAATATCCCGATCACAAGGATCCAAGGAAGTAAATTCTTATTTGTTTTCATAAGAATATATTATACTTTAAACTAACATGAACATAGGAATATTAATTTTACAGGTTCAGCTCCCAGGATGTAAATCCCTAAAAGAAAAACGCAGTCGTCTTAAGCCATTGATCACCCGTCTTCATCGTGAATTTAACGTTTCTGTGGCTGAAATGGATAAGCAAGACAAATGGGATGGAGCCACCATCGGTTGTGCACTGATAAGTAACCAAAACGTATATACCCAGAGCTCACTTCAAACCATCGTCCACTGGCTAAACAGGAATTGGCATGATATCATATTGGTGGATGATCATATCGAAATCATAAATTAGGAAGGTTATATGGACCTGGAATTGAAAGGTAAACGCGCCCTGGTCGCTGGTTCAAGCCGCGGTTTAGGGTATGCCATTGCTCGGGTTTTGGCATTGGAGGGATGCAGGGTGGCAATTAATGGACGGAACACTGAAAGCATTCAGGATGCTGCTCGCAAATTGCAGGATGAGACCCGGGCTGAGATCGTTACAATCACGGGGGATGTCGGACAACCCGAAATACCGTCCCTGATGGTAGAACAAACCGTGCAAGCCTTTGGTGGTCTGGACTTGCTGGTTACCAATGCTGGAGGTCCTCCATCAGGAAAATTTGAGGGTTTCGATGACGCTGTCTGGCAACATGCCATCGAGCTATCCCTGATGAGCCATGTTCGCCTGATCAAGGCAGCCTTGCCGTACCTCCGGCAATCAGATTGCGCAAGCGTGGTCACCCTGACATCCTATTCCATCAAGCAACCCATTCCCAATCTCATTCTCTCCAATAGTATCCGGGCTGCCACTGTGGGACTTACCAAGAGCCTTTCCCTCGAGCTTGGAGCGGATGGAATCCGCTTTAATTCAGTCCTTCCCGGCTGGACGATGACCGAAAGAGTTCATGAGCTCATGTCCTATCGTGCCAAAGTTAATGGAACCAGTGTGGAAGAGGAAACCAATCGCCAGGCAAAAGACTCTGCTTTGGGTCGCATGGGACAACCCGTTGAGCTGGCAAATGCAACAGTATTTTTGCTCTCACCTGCAGCATCCTATATAACTGGTGTTATGTTGACCGTGGACGGCGGAATTTACAAGGGAACCTTGTAAGATCTGATGTTACCTTTGTGTCGGGGTAGCAGAGATCATTTCAGGAATTTGAATGGGACATCCATCAAGGTTTTTAATAACCGTTGAGTGAGATTGGGCTTTTCCACACCCATAACTCCTATCCGCATGGTGGCATATGATTCCAAATAGCGACCACCCCGAAGTTGCATGGATGATAGGGATTGGAAAACATAAGCACGCAACTCAAATTCACCGATGCTATTGAATAGCTCAGCGGATTTCTCATAAGCTGTGATGGCTTCTTCACGTCGATTTAATTTCTCCAGCGCTGCGGCTTGATTCCCAACCGCCATTGCCTGACGTTTAATATCTCCCCTGGATGCAAACACCAGGTCTGTCCCTGTAGCTGCTTCCAGGGCAGAATTGGCATCCCCAGCCTTTAGGAATGCCACGCTGCTGTTATTTGCCATCTCTGCAGCTGCCATCTCGTCATTGCTGGATAAAAAACCATCAGCAGCTGCTTTAAATAGCCTTGCCGCTGATAAGTAATCGCCTTTTTTATAACCAGCCTGTCCTTCATCGGCAAGCTGTTGGGGGTTTAACGTCTCCATATAGCTATAACGTGATTTCCAGCAACCCTTCTGCAAGTGAGCGTAATCGCTCGACCTTTAATTCACTCAACTTGATTGCCAGTTCAAGATACGGGCGGTTGACAGGTTTACTCACAAACGATTGTAACTCCTTTGGTAGATTAAGGAATTCACGCATATTCCTTTGCTCAACAAACCAGCTGCCAACTATGCTTGCCTGGTCTTCAAAATCCTGCATGGAGTTATTCAACACCAGGGTCAGTATCTCCAGCTCAGGGATTGGAATGGGTACCTCACCTTGTTCATAGGATTGTAGACTTGATGGTGCAATCCCAGCCTTTTCAGCCAGCTCTTCGATGGATAGGTCTGCTTCGATTCGCACTTTATGGATCAAAGCGCCGATCTCATTTTGTCTTAATTGCTTTATCTCCGCCGGATCGAACGATTTCTTATTCCCATCCGTTTTTAAAATCTCATTTCCCCGAAAATGATCCAGGGGTACTTCCAGGTAATAAGCTAAAATCTCAAGTTCTGGTAACGTGGGTGGTCGTTCACCATACTCTATCGCACCCAGCTCATCAGCTGATAGACCAATGGCTGTAGCACAATCCACGAGACTTTTTCCGGAATTTACCCGTGCATCGCGGATTAACACCCCAAATTTTTTTGCTCTAATGATTTTCAGAACTGGGTTGATCGTCATTTTAACACCTTCCTACTTATATGGCATTATAGCAAACGTATTCCTTAACATGGAACTAATTATTAGTTTTCTCTTGAATGACAGGCATGATATATCCGACCCCGGAGCGTGTGACGATGTGCTGCGGGTTGTTTTGATCCGCTTCCAACTTTTGCCTAAGTCTTGAGATACTTACCCAAAGGATTTCTTTATCCTTTTGATACTCGACACCCCATACATCTCTGAGCAATTGCTCCGATGGAAGCACGCTGCCCACGTTTTGGGCTAATTGAAGTAATATCCGGTACTCCGTGGCGGATAGATAGACTTTTTTCCCGTTGAGAAATACTTCCGCTTTTGCCAGTTCGATCTTCATATCTCCATGATGAAAAATCGATGGGCTCGGGACGTTGACTGGTTTGGCTGCCCGGCGCAAGACAGCCCGAACCCGGGCTAACACTTCCGTGGCTGAAAAAGGTTTCACGATGTAATCGTCAGCACCTATATCTAATCCGCGCACACGGTCCTGTTCCTCACCTTTCACTGTGACCATGATGATCGGCACTGTTGAAAACTTCCGGATGCGTTCGCACACAGTGAAACCATCTAAAATTGGCATCATGATATCTAACAGAACCAGATCAGGGTTTTCATTGGCTACCAGTTCCAGGGCTTGTTCCCCATTATATGCTTTTAATACTTGATAGTTATCAGTGATCAGGTTTGCTTCGATCAACCGCACATAGCGTGGTTCATCATCTACGATCAATATTTTCTTGCTCATGCGTTAGGCTCCTCTCCCTCAGGTGGGGTGTCTGTTGTTCCCCCCGTATATGGTAAGCGAATAGTAAACACGGTCCCTTTCGATATTTCAGAGCTGACCGAAATTTCACCTCCATGTCCAGTGATAATTTGTTGGCAGATATATAATCCCAACCCGGTGCCACGCACGGTCACGCTTGTTTCAGGGACTCGATAGAATCGGTCAAATAAGTGCTCCAGATGCTGCTCTGCAATCCCTGGTCCTTGATCCTCCACCGTTATACTGCATGTCTCTCCGGAATTCTTTACGGTGATATTTACCGGTGATCCTGGAGCATATTTTACAGCATTACTCAATAAATTATCGAACACCTGTGTAATACGGGTCGGATCTACCATTACCACAATCCCGTGATCAACATTGAGCTGCACTGCCAGGGATGAATAACGGGTGGTGCTTCTGACCACAATTTCGCGTAAGATCATATCTAATCTAAAAGGTTGTAACTGCATGAACATGGTACCGGCTTTTAACCGTGAAGAATCAAGTAAATCTTCAATTAATTCATGCAGTCGGTCTGCTTCTTCGTCAATAATCGTCAGAAATTCGTGTCGCGACCCATCATCCCATTTGGTATCTTCCCTTAATAAGGTAGTCGCATAACCTTTGATAAACCCGATCGGCGTCCGTAATTCATGCGAAATGGTCGTGATGAACTCGTCCTGCATGCGCCTTAACCAGCGCTCTGCTTCCAGCTTGGCTACCCGGTCCATGAGGTGGTGATTCTCGATTAACTGGGCTGTCTGTGCTGCGATGAACTCAGCTAACCGGATTTGATCCGGTGTGAAAGGCGGTCCGCCAAACCTCCCAAATACCAATGCACCCAACACTGCCTCACCTGCGTTAAGTGGTAATCCAAGGAAATCCCGCCAGTACAGACGGTTATTCTCCCAACCATCAAGTTTTTCCTGCCGTAATGACGTTTGTTTGCTTGAAAATGCCTGACTGGCGATAACGGCCCCCCATTCAATCTCGCCTTGTGCACATTTTCCACGACCAATCACACGCGCAAAGGAAGGGTTCAAACCATCAGGGTCCTTGGGAAGGTATAAAACCATATTATCGAAAATAAGCACATTCCGTGTGTGAAGGACAATTAAATCCAGGGCTGAATCAATATTCTCCGTCTGTGCAATGGCTAAACCAATGGCATAGACTGCCCTGAGGTCTTCAGGTCTTAGGAGAACGGATTCGCTCATCTCATCAGTCATGTTCATCTTGTGCATCAATGATAGGCAGCCCGAATTGGATGAAAGTTCCCTGACCTGTTTGAGAAGTTACATCCACGCTGGAACCATGCGCTTCGATGATCTTCTTCACCAGGGCCAGACCCAGACCAATTCCACCGTAATGTCTTGTGCTGGATCCGTCAAGTTGGTGGTACGGTTCGAAGATTTCGGATAACCGTTCCGGCGATATGCCAATCCCGGTATCTGCAACATAGAATTGAGCAATTTCCGCCTCGCCCTCCAATCCCACCTTCACTTTCCCACCAGGAGGTGTGAACTTGATCGCATTATCCACCAGTTCCATGATCACCCATTGAATTTTTTCCTGATCCATTCGCACAAAGCAGGGATCACCACCCAAATCGATTTCTAACCCGACCGGTCGATTCGGAGCCTTGATTTTCGCTTGTTTCAATGCCAGTTCAACGACTTGATTAAAATTCGCTGTCTTGAGTTGAAGTGTAAATTGACCACTGGCCTCAAGGGAGAATTGGATCATCTTTTCGATCAGCTCTTCAAGGCGGGCTTCGGAGCGTAACATGACATCCAATGCAATTGCCTGTTCTTGCGATAGCTCACCCAGGCTGCCTTCATTCATCAGGTCTAAATATCCCCTGATATGGGTTAATGGTGTGCGTAATTCATGTGAGAC